>LGOV01001346.1_pt3 | contig 36517 bp, 31 predicted proteins | sample 469881 | NCBI WGS metagenome assembly LGOV01 (sample SAMN03857199, study PRJNA290197) | marine sediment metagenome | biome: marine cold seep biome; feature: cold seep; material: marine sediment; isolation source: sample #5579, elevator 3A push core 41 containing 12 cm of sediment... ...
GTTCAATGCCAAAACGAACGCTCCCAACATCAAAATAAAGAAGCTGCGATGACAATGTTAAAAGGTAAGTTGATTGAAATTATGGAACAAGAAAAAATGGATCGTATTGATGACATAAAAGGCGATTATAGTCAGATCGCTTGGGGAAGCCAAATTCGTTCCTATGTGTTTCATCCATATAATATGGTTAAAGATCATCGGACAAATGTTGAAATCGGAAATGTAAGCAGTGTTATGGATGGTGATTTAGATATGTTTATGAATGCATTTTTAAATACAATGGTGTAAAGTTGTAATATGTAATTAAAAAAACGAATCAGTTTTGGAGGGAAAAAATGGCGAAAACCTATCAAGAAATTAATGAAAAAATTGCTAAAGGTGAAGCAATTATTGTAACAGCTGAAGAAGTGATTGATATTGTAAAAGAGCGTGGAATAAAAGAAGCAACAGAATATGTTGATGTTGTAACAACAGCGACGTTTGGACCAATGTGCTCATCAGGAGCTTTTATTAATTTTGGACACTCTGATCCACCAATTCGAATGGCAGAGATACAGCTAAATCAAGTGGAAGCATATGGTGGATTGGCAGCGGTTGATACGTATATTGGTGCAACACAACCGTCAAAAGATAAAGGTGAAGAATATGGTGGTGCACATGTTATTCATGATCTTATTGCTGGAAAAGCGGTTCACCTTGAGGCAACGTCTCCGGGAACGGATTGTTATCCAAGGAAATCAATTGATACCTGGGTAACACTGGATGATTTAAATGAAGCCTATTTATATAATCCTAGAAATGTTTATCAAAATTATAATGCAGCGATTAATACATCAAGTCAGCGTTTATATACCTATATGGGAATACTTCAACCGAATATGGGTAATGTTACTTATAGTACAGCAGGAGAATTAAGCCCATTACTTAATGATCCCTTACTTAAGACTATTGGGATGGGGACACGGATATTTATTGGTGGTGCCCAAGGTTATGTTTCATGGATGGGGACGCAATTTAATACAGCATGTTCACGAGATGAAAAAGGATATCCAACGACACCAGGAGCAACCTTAGCATTAATTGGTGATATGAAAGCAATGGATTCGAAATATATTCGTAGTGCGGTGTATGAAAAATATGGGACATCCATGTTTGTTGGAGTGGGTATTCCAATTCCAATTTTAAACGAAGAAATAATGGGATTTGTATCCATTGAAAACAAGGATTTATATACTAATATTATTGATTATAGTGTTCCTAAAAATGACAAGCCAATATTAAAAAAAGTAAGCTATGCAGAATTGCGTAGTGGTATAATCGATATTAATGGGAAAGAAATAAAAACAGCACCAATGTCAAGTTTGAAAATGGCGAGAGAAATTGCAGCAGAATTGAATTATTGGATAAAAAAGGGGGACTTTTTTCTTCAAGAACCGATTATAAATTTTCCAATGGGAAATTCAATAAAAGGATTAAATAATGTCAAAAGGGGGTTGCGATAATGATTAAGAAAATACTTTTATCATTTCCACAGGTTGCAACTGGAAAACCGATGGCAATGGAATTGATTAAAACCTATCATTTAGATTTTAATATTTTAAAAGCGAGTATTGATGATAATATAAAAGGAACTCTTTTGTTAGAAGTGAATGGCGAAGAGGACGATATTAAAGCAGGAATCATTTTTCTGAGGGAAAACCGAATTGGCGTAAAGGATATTCAGTCAATTATCGAAGTCGATGAAAAAAAATGCGTTTCATGTGGGGCTTGTACAGCGGTATGTGTGGTCAATGCTTTAGAAATGGATGAAAACTGGGAATTGATTCATCATCCGGATAAATGTTTAGAATGTATGCTTTGTGTCAAGGCGTGTCCAACACGAGCGATTCATGCATTAATATAGAAAAAACAATGGGATATGAAAAACGGTTGTATCGCGATCAAATGAAAGCAAAGGATTTGGATTATTTTCAAGTAATGGAATTTGAAACGGACCTTTATTTAGGAATTGATCCTTTAGTAAAGAATGCTCGTCTTGAGGAAATGATAAAAAAAGAAATCATACAATTGAGACAGCTGATTATGGATTATAATAATAAAAAAGGAAATTTCATTTCTTCTTTGGTGCCACTTCCGATGGATGAAAATGCTCCAATATTGATTCAAGACATGTTAAAGGCTGGACTAGCAGCTGGGATCGGGCCAATGGGATCAGTAGCAGGAGCGATATCAAAATATGTTGGAAAGCGACTCGAATCCAATTCAAATGAACTCATTATTGAAAATGGTGGAGATCTTTTTATTAAAACAAAAAAGAAACGTCGAATAGCACTAGATACAGGAAATCCGAAATTTTTAAAGTTGGGATTAATCATACAACCCAATGAAAAACCAATTGGAATTTGTACATCATCCGGTATATTTGGACATTCGTTAAGTTTTGGAAATGCAGACACAGTAACAGTGATGAGTCATGATGTTCCTTTAGCTGATGCAGGTGCAACAGCACTAGGGAATCGAATTAAAAATCCAGAAGATATCAAAGAAGGGATTGAGTGGATAAAAAAGATCCCTGGAATAACGGGAGCAGTGATCATTATTAAAGATCAATTAGGTGCCTGGGGAGATATTGAATTTGGATAAGCACATAAAAATATTTTTATTTTTTAATAGTTTTAAAAAGGAGTAAAATCAATGATGATCAACGATATATTGAAAACAAAGCGACTTTACTTAGATGGTGCTATGGGAAGCTTGCTTCAAAAAAAAATAGAAGTAATCGGTTCAATTCCAGAAATTTTAAATATTACTCGACCTGAAATAATTAAAGAAATTCATCAATTATATGTAAATGCAGGGGCTGACATTATTTTAGCGAATACCTTTGGTGTCAATGGATACAAGCTTAAAGAAAGCCCATATTCAGTTAATCAATTAGTACGCGCGGGGATAGAAAATGCCAAAAAAGTGCAGCCAAACTATGTTGCCCTAGATGTTGGACCGATTGGTGCATTAATTGGTTCATTAGGTGAGGTAACATTTGAAGAGGCAGTTGATTATTTTAAAGAAGTAATTCTAGCTGGAGATCAAGCAGGAGCTGACCTTATTGTGATTGAAACCATGACAGATATTTGTGAGATTCGTGCGGCAATTATTGCAGCGAAAGAAGTATCAACTCTTCCAATTATTGCATCAATGACTTATGAAGAAAATAAACGGACATTAACAGGTTCAGATCCATTAACTGTAGTGACGATATTAGAGGGACTAGGGGTTGATGTCATTGGGATTAATTGTTCAACTGGACCTGATGCAATGATACCAATCATTAAAAAATTGATAGAGTATGCTAGTGTTCCGATCATGGTAGAACCCAATGCTGGGCTGCCAAGGGTTGTTGATGGCGAAACAGTTTATGATATCACAGAAAATGATTTTACAGATTATATGGTACAAATTGCCGAAATTGGTGGTATGATACTAGGAGGATGTTGTGGAACAACACCGAGTTATATACGTACTCTGATTGAAAAGACAAAAGAATTACCACTCTATGAAATAAAAGAAAAAACCCATTGTGTTGTTGCATCTGGAACAAAAACCGTTATTTTGGGGGAAGATATTCATATTATTGGGGAATGTATTAATCCAACAACGAACCCACGTTTAAAAGAAGCCTTAAAAAATGGTGACCTCACAGTGATTGCCCAATTAGCACTTGAACAAAAAAAAGATGGGGCAAGCATTATTGATATTAATTTAGGTTTGCCTGAAATTGATGAACGAGATATGATGAAAAAAGCGATTGATACCGTTAGTCGTCTTGTGGATTGTCCAATACAGGTTGATTCTTCGAATCCCGAGGTGATTGAGACAGTATTAAGAAGTTATCCAGGAAAAGCGATTATCAATTCTGTTAATGGAAAACAAAGATCAATGGATACGATCTTTCCAATTGCAAAGAAATATGGTGCATTGGTGTTAGGCTTAACAATGGATGACAAGGGCATACCTGAAATAGCACAAGAACGATTAAGCATTGCAAAAGAGATCATCAAAAATGGGAAAAGATATGGGATTTTAAAAAATAATATTATGATCGATTGTTTAGTATTAACCGCATCAGCTCAACAAGCAGAGGTACGAGAGACAATTAAAGCAGTGAAAATGGTTCGAGATGAGCTTGGGGTACTCACTGCTTTGGGAATTTCAAATATTTCGTTTGGTTTACCAAATCGTGGATTATTGAATCGGACCTTTTTAAGTAGCGCATTAGAAGCAGGACTTACGAATCCAATTATGAATCCAAGTGACGACGAAATGATGGGGACGGTTCGAGCCTTTCGCGTTTTATGGGGTTTGGATCAGAAATGCATCACCTATGCAAATTATTATAAAGGAAAAGAAAGCAATCAGGAGATGGCTGATCAAACGAAAGAGTCTCTAAGTCTTAAAGAGATGATTATTGAAGGTTTAATTGAGCAAGCTGGAGAAGAGACAGAAAACTTATTGCTTTCACGAGAACCTTTAGATATTATTAATTATGAGATTATTCCGGGATTAGATGCAGTTGGAGAAGCCTTTGAAACAGGTGAATGCTTCTTACCACATTTGATTTTTGCAGCAGATACAGCGCAACAAGCTTTTGAAGTCATTAAAGAAAATATGGCAAAGACAGGAAAAAAGCAATTATCAAAAGGAAAAATACTTCTTGCAACCGTTGAAGGGGATGTTCATGATATTGGGAAAAATATTCTTAAAGTAATTTTAGAAAATTATGGATACGATATTATTGATTTAGGAAAAGACGTAAAGGCAGAAACAATCCTAAACGTTATTCAAGAAGAAGAGATTGAATTAGTAGGATTAAGTGCACTTATGACAACTACCGTTAAAAATATGGAAAAAATAATACAGAAAATACACGAAAGATATCCAATGGTTAAGATCATGGTTGGAGGGGCAGTTCTTAATCCAGAATATGCGCAAACAATTAAGGCAGATTATTACGGGAAAGATGCAAGAGAAGGCGCAAATATTGCGCGAGAAGTATTGAATAACAAATAGAATCGATAGTTTGAGAAGTGTATTTTTGAGAATTTAATAAAAGGTATTTAATAAGATATATTTTGCTTAATAGTGGGTATATATAAATAGGTCATGTCAATTAATCTAAAAAAATGAAAGTTTTTAAGATAAATGATGAATAATTCTATGAAAGTGGTGAATAATATGAAAAAATGGCGATGTACCGTTTGTAATTNNATTCATGAAGGTGAAACGCCTCCTGATAAGTGTCCAATATGTGGCGTTGGACCTGAAAAATTTGTTTTAATTGAAGATAAACCTGATGAATTGCCTCAAAAAGAAAAAAATATCATTCAAAGTTTATTATTTAATGTCAGTTATGGTTTATATATTATTTCATCACTGAACAATCAAAAATTTAATGGCATGGTTTCAAATACATTTATTCAAATTACGAGCGATCCTTTAAAAGGAAGTGTTTGTATTGGAAAAGGAAGCCTTACGGCAGACTATATAAAAGAGTCCAAAGTATTTGGGGTTTCAGTTTTAGGAAAAAATAATCATGATTTAATCAAACATTTTGGATATCAAAGTGGTCGTGATGTAGATAAATATCAATCCTTAAATTATCTTACGGGAGAAAAAACAGGCGTTCCAGGATTATTAGAAACAATTTGTTTTATCGAGTGTGAGGTTGAACAGATCATCGATTTAGGAACTCATTATATGTTTATTGGAAAAATTGTTGATGGCGATGGATTTAGTAAAGAGGATCCCATGACCTATGCTTATTATCATGCAACACGTTAGACTTTTTAGTATTAAAGCCCAGTAGGTGGAGTTTTCCACTACTGGGTTTTTTATGATATGTCTTAAATTAATTTCTGAGCAATGAACCATAGATAGAAATTAATGTGTCACTTTATTTTTTAATGCAGGAAAATTTTCAAGGATTGCTGTTATCAATTTTTCACACCCATAAATAAGCGTATCATCAGTAGGAATCTTATAATAATCCTCATAAGCGATAATGGTTTTAGGAATATCGTCATGTTTCATTTTTTCGTGGTTGATTGTCAGTGCAATAACTTTTGAATGAGAAAAAGACTCAATAAGATTGATTTCAGAGTCAATGGTAGGCATTTTAAGATATGAAAAATCAATTCGTTTTTTTCGTTTAGGTGGATGTTGAAGAATAAATGCATCAGGTTGTCCACCACGGATAATTGCACAACTGCTAACAAAGGCTTCATGACTTAGGGCGCTTTGTCCTTCAAGAATAAAAACATCTGGGTTTTCATGAGTGTAAGCGTCCATAATAGCATTTTCAAATTCACCAGTCATGAATTCAGAAGGAATTGCATCAAGAGCGATCCCATATTTTTCACCTTGAATGATAGAAGTTTGACCCGTTCCAATAAAACAGGCACGAATACCTTTTTTATTAAGGGCTTGTGTTAATAATAAGGCAGTTGTGCGTTTGCCTATTGCACAGTCTGTACCAAAGATCGCGATTTTTGGAGTTTTAACAGTATTGATATTACCTGAAAAAAGATGAAGATATCGATTATTTAAAGGCTTGCGCATATCAAATAATTTTACCCCATGCTTTTTTGCTTCTTTGACAAACTCACGATCGTCAGAAATAAATTCATGTAATCCACAGACAATATCCATTTCCAATGAAATAGCTTGTAGTAAAACTCTTCGGTCTTTAATAGAAAGAATTGTTTCTTTAGGTGCGATACCATAAATAAAATATTTTGGACAAACTTTGAGTCTGTCAATCGCTTCGTGTAAATCCTGATAAATTGGGATGTTATTTTTAACACCATCTAATACTTCTCCAGAATCAAGACCTGCTTTGGTACTATCAATAATACTTGTGATTTTGAACTTCTTTGAATGACGAATTAAGCCATTTGCAGTTTTTCCGTCAGAACCGTCAAAATTACCTTCACAATAAATTAAAGCTGTTTTTTCCATAAAAATAAACTCCTTCTAGTGAGAACAAGAACAAAATCTTTATTAACAGATTATTTTATTTTTTTGCAGATAAAATAATAAGAAGATAAAGATTGTTTCATAAACACTACCTTACAGTATAACATAGGACGAAGAGAACAACAAATCAAAGAAACAATTTTGAAAGCAAAACAAATAAAATGGTTATATATATATAAAAAGCATATGCAAATCAGCTATTGCTATAAAATTCAGATTGATAAAGGGATTAAAGTTCTTAGTAATATTAATATTTTTACTATCAATGATAATAAAATAAATACAAAAAAAACGGAGCAGAATTAACTGCTCCAATAAAAGTCTAACTTTGGGGGGGAACTACATTGTCGAGAGTACTTTATATCTTTGTTTACAGTCAAAGGCTTTCTAGAGGAAGCCTTTTTTTATTTGGAAAGGTAATTAAGCATCTTAACATCGTGAATGAATCATGATTGAGATTAGTTATCATTTAATACCGGTTCAAGATTTGTATCTTTGAAAAAAGTGTTGGCATTATAAAGATAGAGTATATCTGTAATATCTGAATCATTAATGAGTTGGTCAATACTGTCATAATAATAGCGTGGATCAATGACTGTGATTTCACTAAAATAGGGTGTTAAAAACGGAATAAAAGCATTGGCGTAAGAATCCTTAATGATTAATAAATTACGATGATTGTTTACTGGATTTTCAATGGTAAGCAAGGGATGATTACCATCCAAAAATACGGCATATTTATCTTTTTCGGTTAGGTTTCCAGAATAATAGAGGGACGGTGATTTTTCTTGTTTATCTTGATAGGTGACAACAGAATAGTCATCATCATTCTTAGGAATATAAATTTCGATAATATCCGTATCAGCAAGGGCATAACCACTCTTTGAAACTAAGGCTCCTGAGAAATCTTGGGTAACGGGATAGACAGAATAGGAATCGGGTGCAGGGGTAATATCCATAATTGGTGATACGTCTTGAAATGCAAGCCAAGCTCCGTGTGTTGTCCAGTGATGATCGGTTTTATAATATAAAGCGTCGTCTTTTTTTGCATTTAAAATTGAGGTAGGATTAAGAATTTTGATATTATCATATAAACTGGCATTAAATTGATTAATAAATTCAGTTTGATTAAGTACGGGTGCATGATTAGGAAGTCTATTTGAATAAATTGTAATCGCTGTTGGAACTAACATAAAATAATGGTTAAGATTCGGATGTTTATCATAAAAATTATTAATCGCTTCGGTTGAATGATTAATGGTCTCTTGTGGTAAAGGAGTAAAGTTTTTAATTAAATAATGATCCTTACCTAAAAAGATACCATTTGAGTAATTTCTTCCCAATAAACGATCAGTATTTGTTTTGGTGTGAATCCATGAATTACGATTGATAAATTGATCAGCAACATATTTTTCTACTTTTTTTGTATAGCGACCATCAATTAATGAATCAAAAGAAAAACGTGGGAAGGCTGAAAGGATACGATTTTCAGCAGGTGAAAATTTAGTATCAGGTATTAAAAGTGATACTAAAGGGAGCAGCACAATCACAGCAATAAACAAAAGGCTTAATAAATTTAAATATTTTTTATAAAAAATTGTTTTTTTATGATGAGTTTTATAACGATCATTTTTTTTATTTTGCATGGAAGCCACCTAAAATCTAAAGTATAGAAAAGGATTGTAAGTTTCAGTAACTAAGTAAGCAATGGAAAAAAAGAAGAGTAATCCATTAATACAAAGTGAGAGTGTAACAGTCCAATTTTTTTCGGAATGAATAAGTTTATTGTAAATATGATGAATCAATGGTGTCGAACAAAGAGTACAAATGACTAATAAAAGTAGATTTGTAAAGAAATAATAACACCCTGTGTTATCAATAATGGGTTGACCAGAAGCGAAGAATAGTATTTTTAAATAATAAAATGCTGTATTAATATTAGAAATTGAAAAGAAAACCCAACCGATGATAACAAAAAATAAAGTATAGAAATGTTGTATAAAATTGGGTAATTTGTCTAAAAATTTTGAAAGAAAGACTTTTTCAATAAAAAGAAAAATCCCATAATATAGTCCCCAGATAACAAAATTCCAACTGGCACCATGCCATAAACCGGTTAAGAACCAAACAATAGATAGATTTACAAATAATCGTGGAATAGATACGCGATTCCCTCCTAAAGGGATATAGAGATATTGTTTAAACCAATTACCAAGAGAAATATGCCATCGACGCCAGAATTCAGAAATGCTTTTTGAAATGTAAGGGTAATTAAAGTTTTCTAAAAAATCAAATCCGAACATTTTACCAAGACCGATTGCCATATCTGAGTAGCCACTGAAGTCAAAGTATATTTGAAAAGTAAATGCAATAATACCAATCCATGCGGTGAGTACAGACAATTGATTAAGTTCAAGTGTTTGGATCGTGGTAAAAACATACCCAATGTTATTGGCTAACAGTACTTTTTTTCCCAGTCCTTGAAGAAAGCGTTCAACCCCAAGCCCAAATTTCTGTTGACTCGTTTCTCGGTCGGATAGTTGGGAATTAATATCGCAATAGCGTACAATTGGACCTGCAATCAGTTGCGGAAACATGGTGACGTATAACCCTAAAGAGATAATGTTTTTTTGGACTGGTACCTTCTTCAAATAAACATCAATAACATATGACAGAATTTGAAACGTATAAAAAGATATTCCAATGGGTAAAGGAAGAGGTGTATAGTTAATTTGTAGGGACAAAAGTTGGTTAATTGAATCAATTAAAAATCCATAATATTTAAAGAAAAATAAGATCAATAAGTTAACAATAAGTATAATAATAAAAATCAGTTTGCGTTTGCGATTTTCTTGATGATCCATAAAGAGGGACATAGAATAATCAAATACAATGGTAAAGAGCATTAAAAAAACATAAATGGGTTCACCCCAAGCATAAAAAAACAAGCTAACAATCAGCAAACTAAAATTTCGTATGTTTTTAGGAGAAATAAAATATAATCCTAAAGTAATCGGGAGAAAGATGAAAATAAAAAAAAGACTGCTAAATACCATAAAGGCTCCTTGATGTGTTAAATTTTTATGTTTTGAATAAAACTATCTTTGATGGTTTCTGCTTCTGATGAAACACAGAAAAAAAAGGTATCTCCGACGATTTTTATTTGATAATTCTCAAGTAGGGCACACTGCTCAGGGCCATAGCTACCGAAATTTTCCAGTTGTTTGTTGATGCGTTTATCGATTGCTGTTTCAATTTGATCAAATTGTTCGGAAGTCATTGCTTTAATAATAAGCATTTCGGAAACATCCATATAATTAGAGGGTGTATAGATAATAAATTCTTTATAATCATTAGCATTTAAGCCATAAATTCGTTTAAGGTCTTTCGCAGTTCCTTTTTCCATCGTATCACTATGAAATGAATTGATGATTGAATCTTCAATTTGGCTAAGTGAAACAGTTGTTTGATTTTGACATCCCATTAATGTGATCAATAAGAGGAAGTAAAATAGAAGTCGTCCATATTTTTTCATAAAAAGTTCCTATTCTATAAGGTATTAATGATATTGCTATTGTTTTTAAGGGTATCAAGCCATAGGGGATAAAATTCAGATATTACATGAATACCGTCTTCTTCATGGTATTGTGGGTTTTCTTTTAAAAAAGTATAGGTATCAATGTAATAAACGCCTTTGTTATCGGCAAGTTCTTTTATTGCGTTATTATAGGTTTCTATTTGTTGAAATTCGGGTCGTTGAATTAAAACATTATCTGTTACTGGGAAAATACTACAGATATAGAGTGTTGTATCAGGTAATTTTTGTTTGATTTCATCAATAAGATGACTGTAATTTTTAATAAAAATATCTAAATCACGATCTGGGTGACTCAAATCATTCAGACCCAATTCAAAAAATACATTGCGTGGAGCAATTTTAACAAGAGTTGGAAGATCATCAAAACTTGATGCTACAGATTTGCCAAGATGGGTAATTAAAGACGAGGGTTTTAAATACCCATATAGATTAAGACCTTCAGCAATGGAATCACCAATGATCACGGAGGATCCAAAAATGATTGAATAATCTGAAGCATTAGCCGCTTTGTTTTTTAAAAAGTTAATATTTTCTTCCATTTTATAGGGGTTTTGTGATTCTTTTTTCGCAAGGATCTCGACGCCTGTTTTGATTTCTGAATTTAGTTCAGAAGATTTTTCATAAGTAATTGTGAAAATGATAATACCACACAGGATTAGAATAATAAAAAAAATAATGAGCAGATAGATGATTGGTGGATGTTTTTTTATTTTCATAAGTTTCCTTTATTTCGATTAGTTGATCCTAGTAATATTATCTCAAATTAATTGAAAAATACAATATTATTTTTGTAACAAAATATATTTTTTTTGAAGAGAATGGTATTTCTTTAGATACAAAAAAAGCATTAAAACAGAGATTTTCTCTGCTTTAATGCGAAAGGGGGGTTAGTAAAAGAATTTAGTATTCTTCCATGGTTCGTGTTGAAACAACATCAATACCAAGTCCTAATAAATTTTTAACAACAACATCGCCAGTTTTAATTGGTGCATTAACAGACACTTTATTGATGACTGCCATTGCCTTAAATATTTGTCCTTTAGGAATCGGTTCGGCAGTTTTTACAGGTAATCGAGGAAGCATTGCATTATGAATAATGACAGTCGTTGGGATCACTCGTGTTGGATTTGTCATTTCATTAAATGCATACTTTGAACCGCGTTTACAGGTGTTTCCAGTAACATCAAAAGTACCATCACCGTTATCTTCGACAGTCATTTGACAACCAATAGGACAAACAATACAGGTCATTTCTTTTTTCATTTTTTTGCCTCCTCTACAACAAAACGAATTTCACCTGCAGAATATTTTGATAAAATATCTTTTTTAATTTTAAAATTAACCATTTCAGCAGGCAAGAGTTTCTTTTCTTTTTTAGTTGCAATTAAGGTATCGCCAATATAAGCATTAACAACTTTATCCTTAAATACTTGACGAACGCGCATATAGAATGTGACGTTATCTTCAACATTATTCATTGAAACTTGTTGCGGAACAACATAACCGATCCCATCACCATTGATTGTTGTAAAGGTGAGATTTGTATCTAATTCACCTTTAATATATTTAGCTGCGCCTTTTCCAGCGAGAACAGCTTCTTCACTAACAAAGTCAACAAGATCATGAACATGAACAACATTACCACAAGCAAAAACTCCAGGCATAGAGGTTTGACGAAGTTCGCCAACAATTGAGCCATTGGTGCGTTTATCGATTTCCACACCAGCGTTTCTAGTGATTTCATTTTCTGGAATAAGGCCAACAGAAAGTAATAATGTATCACACGAAATATATTCTTCAGTTCCTGGAATTGCTTTTAGTTTGTCATCCACTTTGGCAAGTGTTACGCCTTCTAAACGATCTTTGCCATGAATAAAGGTGATCGTGTGGCTTAATTTAAGTGGAATATCATAATCATCTAAACATTGAACAATGTTTCGAACTAAGCCATTTGAATAAGGCATGAGTTCACAAACAGCTTTTACATGGGCACCTTCTAAGGTCATTCGACGTGCCATAATAAGACCAATATCACCTGATCCTAGAATAACAACCTCTTTTCCTGGCATAAAACCTTCCATATTAATGAAGCGTTGAGCAGTTCCAGCGGTAAAAACACCAGAAGGTCGATATCCTGGAATGCCAATAGCACCAGAGGTTCTTTCACGACACCCCATGGTTAGAATAACTGCTTTTGATTCAATAATTTGATAACCATCTTTTTCATTGATTACATGAATAGATTTAAGGTCGCCTTTATCTGTCATATCTAGAATCATGGTATCAAGAAGATAGGGGATTTTTAGTTCAATGACTTGTTTAATATAACGTTCAGCATATTCTGGCCCGGTCAATTCTTCATTGAAGGTATGAAGACCAAAACCATTATGGATACATTGGTTTAGGATCCCTCCTAATTCACGATCACGTTCTAAGATTAGTACATTTTCAGCACCTTCTTTTTTTGCTTCAACTGCAGCAGCGAGGCCAGCTGGGCCACCACCTAATATAACAACATCATAAATCATGATTATGCCTCCTCTTCTGTAGACTTAGTTTTTCCAGAAAGAATGTATGTCGAATCTTGTTGGTCATACATTATTTCATCAAGTGGACAATTGAGTTCACGCGCTAATATTTCGACAATTCGTGGTGCACAAAAACCACCTTGACAGCGACCCATTCCAGCACGACAACGTTTTTTAACAGATTTTACGGTTCGAGCGCCAACACTTCGATGAATGACATCAAGAATTTCACCTTCTGTTATGGTTTCACAACGACAAATTACTTTGCCATATTTAGGATTTTTTTTAATGACATCAAATTTTTCATCTTCGGATAATTCATCAAAACGAATATGAGGACGTACTTTAGGATTGAAATTTGGATTTTCTTTGACATCAGAAAACAAAGGAATAACAATATCTTCAACAACGTAATGGGCAACAGCTGGAATTGAAGTTAAGCCTGGTGATTCATAGCCAGCAACATTAATGAAGCCTTTAACAGGAGATTCTTCTAAAATAAAATCGCCATCGGTGGTAGTGAAGGTATCTTTAACAGGAGTGTTTCGTATTCCTGCATAGGAACGAATGATTTTATTTAAAGGAAGATCAGGACAGTTTTTCAAAGCATTTTGTTTAATATAGTCTAAACGTTCGCTTGTAGTTGAAGTATCACCTTTTTCTACAGGTTCAGCATCAGGACCGATAAGAATATTTCCGTGAACAGTTGGAGCAACAAGGATTCCTTTTCCTTTTTTAGAAGGACATGGGAAGATAACACTGTTGACAAGGTTTCCCACTTCTTTATCAAAAATAAAATAGTTTCCTTTTCGAGCAAGAAGTTGGAAGTAAGGTTCCCCAACCATTTCATAAATATCATCAGCATACACACCAGCAGCGTTAATCACATATTTTGCTTCAATTACGCCGTGTTGGGTTGTAATATTAAACTGATTATTTATTTTTTCGATATTTGAAACCATATGATTAAGTTTGAGTGTAATACCATTATCAACGGCATTTTCGGCAACGCGGACACAAAGTTCAAAAGGTGACACAACACCAGCAGTGCCAGAGTAAAGAGCACCACAAATATCTTTGTTTAGGTTAGGTTCCATTTCATGAACTTCATCTTGAAAAAGGATTTTCATATCAGGAACACCATTGATTAAACCATTTTTGTATAATTCATGAAGGGTTTCCATTTCATGTTCATCATGAGCTACGACAAGTGAACCACACCGTTTAAAAGGGACATCAAGATCAGCGCAAACTTTTTCATACATAATATTTCCAGGGGCATTGAATTTTCCTTTAAATTTATAGGATGGCGCATCATAACCTCCGTGAATAATAGCTGAGTTGGCCATTGTAATTTGATTTCCAACGTCATTTTCTCCATCTAACAAAACAACATCAAGTTGATATCGAGATAATTCTCGAGCAATGTAGGAACCGGCGATGCCTGCTCCAATAATAGCAATATCGTACATAATTTATTCCTCCTTTGATTTTTAAAAATAAAAACCACACAATTTTCTCAAATAAAGGATTTATTTAAGAAAATAGTGTGGCTCTCCGTTGCCTAATATATAATTTTTACTTATTCTTTTTGTAAATTCAATTGCTCATTGCGAATAAGCGTTATTTTATCCCACAATGGTTTGTGGGAAGTACTGACAGATAATGCGCCAGCATTAAGACAAGAGCGAACCTCTTCCTCTGTTTGAATAAAGCCTCCTGTAACAATAGGAATATTGATTTCTTTTTTTACACTGCTAATTAGTTTAGGAACGAGTCCTGGTAAAATTTCAATAGCGTCTGGTTTTATTTTTCGAGCAGAACTTATTGAAATATCCATTGCAGAAGAATCCAATAAAAACAAACGTTGGATTGTCATAAGATTTTCTTGCTTCGCGCGTGTGATAACATTATTTTTTGTTGTAATGATTCCAGTGGGCTTGATTTCATCTTTAAGATATTTAATAAAATAATTATCTTGTGAATACCCTTTAATAAGATCTAAGTGTGTAAAAACATATTTACCAGATTTATTACAAAGTTCCACAAGCTTTTTAAGATTAAAAACATTTCCTGTAAGTAAGAAAATAATTTTTGTGTCTGAACGAATAGCATCGTAAATATCTTTTGGATTTCTAACTGCAACAATAACTGGATTATCTTGAAACATGTTAAAACACTTTCTTGTTGACATAAATAGCCTCCCTAGTATTGAATTCACACCTGTATTATAGCATAATCCAAAAGATAGGGAAGAAAAAAATATTATTTTTTCGAGGTGCGATACACACCTCGAAAAAATAGATAAATTTATTTAAGAAAAGTTTATTCGGCGTCTTCCCATCCTTTTGCACATTCAACAGCTTTTAACCAACCAGCATATAATTTAGCACGAACATCTGCGTCCATCATAGGTTCAAAACGTCGATCAAGTTTCCAAGCATTGGTAACATCATCTTTGTTATTCCAGAATTTAACAGCTAGACCTGCGAGGTATGCAGCACCCATTGCAGTTGTTTCTACAATTGATGGTCGTTCAACTGGAACACCAAGAATATCAGCTTGGAATTGCATTAAGAAGTTATTAGCACAAGCACCACCATCAACTTTTAATTCAGCTAAGTTAATACCAGAATCTTTTTCCATTGCATCTAAGACATCTTTTGTTTGATAAGCAAGAGATTCTACTGTTGCACGGATAATATGAGCTTTATTTGATCCTCGAGTTAATCCAAGAAGAGCACCACGTGCATACATATCCCAATGAGGAGCGCCTAACCCAACAAAAGCAGGAACCATGTACACGCCATCGGTATCAGCAACTTTTCTACAATAGTATTCGCTATCAGGAGCAGAATCGACCAATCTTACTTCATCACGTAACCATTGAATTGCAGCACCTGCAACGAAGATTGAACCCTCTAAAGCATATTCAACAATACCGTCTAAACCCCAACCAATGGTTGTAAGAAGACCAGCATTTGATTTAACAGCTTCTTCACCAGTGTTCATAAGCATGAAACAGCCTGTTCCATAGGTATTTTTAGCCATTCCTGGTTTAAAACAAGCTTGTCCAAATAATGCAGCTTGTTGATCTCCAGCAGCTCCAGAAATTGGAATTTCTGTTCCATATAAAGACGTTGTGCCATATACTTCGGATGAAGGTCTTACTTCAGGAAGTAGTGAAGCAGGAATGTCTAATTCTTTCAACATTTTTTCGTCCCATTTTAAGGTTTTAATATTAAACGCCATTGTTCGAGATGCGTTTGAGTAATCAGTAACATGAACTTTGCCATTCGTTAGTTTCCAAATTAACCATGTATCAATGGTTCCAAAAGCTAATTCGCCACGTTCAGCACGTTCGCGAGCGCCTTCAACATTATTAAGGATCCAGTTAATTTTTGTTCCAGAGAAATAAGCATCAATTACTAGGCCTGTGTTTTCACGTACATAATCTTCTAAACCTCTCGCTTTTAATTCATCACAAAAACTAGCGGTACGACGGCATTGCCAGACAATAGCATTATAAATAGGTTCGCCTGTTTTTCTATCCCAAATTACAGTAGTTTCACGTTGATTAGTAATTCCAATAGCTGCGATATCATCAGCTGTTGCGCCAACTTTGGCTAAGGCTTCTGTAACAACACCACTTTGAGTAGACCAAATTTCCATAGCATCATGTTCAACCCAACCAGCTTTAGGATAAATTTGTGTAAATTCTTTTTGTGCAACACTTACAATTTCACTTTCGTGATTGAATAAAATTGCTCTTGAACTCGTAGTTCCTGCATCCAATGATAAGATATACTTTTTCATAAGTATAACCCCCTATTTGTTTATTTTTATTTAATTATGTAGATACATAATAAATAGCACTAAAAATGATAAAAAATAAAAAAATCCATACTAACAAATTTACATATTCACTTAATGTAAAAACGAAAGTACGGCTCTCCAAAACTCCTGCCAATATATGAAATTAGTTAATCTTATTTCTTTATGAAGTCATTTTAACATAATTATGAAGCATTGTAAAGGATTACTGTAAAAAAATATATTAAATAAATAACAAATAAATTTTAAAAAGTTTCTATATTTAATAGCTAAGAATAATGTAAGATAATTAAGAATTAAATATGAAACAAAGAAAATGGAAATAGGATTAATGAAAATGTCTTGATGAAAAAAGTTTTTTCAGATATAATTAAAAAAGTATGGTGAAAAATACATTTCATTTATAGTATATGGCCAAATTAAAGAAAGGGAATGTCAATGGAGGAAATAAGTTTACAAGAGATCGTAGAGCTATTAAAAGAAAATTTAAAAATAATTTTATTAATTACACTTTTACTAATGGCGTTAATTACGATATTTACAGTGTTTTTTATGGATAAAGAGTATAGTAGTAGTACAACACTGATTGTTGGAAAACCAGAAGGATATTCAAGTACAGTATCGGAAACAGCCAGTGAGTTGAGAGTCAATCAGCAATTAGTTGGAACATACAGTGAAATTGCAAAGAGTAATTCTGTAATGGCAGAAGTAAATGCAGGATTAGGCTTAAATATTTCAAATGGACGATTGGCAAAAATGATTACCGTATCGACGGTCAATAATACGGAACTTATTAAAATTAAGGTCGTAGCAAAAGATCCTGTTTTAGCAGCAACGATTGCAAATAAAACCGCGGAAGTTTTTATGGCCAATGTAGCTGAACTAATGAAAATTCAAAATTTGCAAGTAATGGATATTGCTGAAGTTAAGAGTAATCCTGTGTCACCCAATTTAAAAATGAATATTGCGATCGGTTTTTTATTAGGACTCGTAATTAGTGTATTTATTATTTTCATTCGAGAAACGTTGAACACAACAGTCAAAAACATTGATGATCTTAAGAACATTGTAGGCGATGTTAATATTATTGCGATAATTCCAGAAACCAATGAGTTAAGTAATGGAGGAAAAGAATGAATAATTCAATTGTAACATTTAAAACGCCAAAATCTCCCATTGCTGAAGCGTTTCGTAATATGCGAACAAATATCACCTTCTCAGATATTGATAATAAACTTCAAGTATTAGCGATCACAAGTAATTCAAACAGTGAAGGTAAAAGCACCATTATGTCTAATTATGCAGTTGCCTTAGCTCAAAGTGGGAAACGTGTTTTATTGATGGATTGTGATTTAAGACGTCCAAAACTTCATAGAAAATTTGAGCTGGTAAATAATACTGGTTTAACAAATGTTTTGTTAAAAGAAATTTCGGTAATTGATGGGATTCAAAAGACAGAGGTTTCAAATTTGTTTGTGATTTCCTCAGGTCCTGTCCCTCCAAATCCATCAGAAATATTAGCAAGCCAGCGTATGAATGAATTAATGGAAGAATTAAAAAAAGATTTTCATTATATCTTATTGGATGCGCCTCCGATCGGAATTGTGACGGATGCTGCAGTGCTTAATCCGGTAGTAGATGGCTATATTGTTGTTGTAGCGATCGGGTCATCCCATCGCGAAGGTGTTAAAAACATGGTGGATACATTAAAAAAAATCAATGCAAATATTATAGGGATTGTTGCGAATCGGGTTAAAGTGAATAAGCGAAATGCCTATTATGGCAATTATGGGGTTTATGACGATCTACCAAAAGAAAAGAAAAAAAAGAAGAAAAAATAAAATTAACTTAATTAGTTAAGAAAGAACAAAAGCATATGTGATGTTTTTGTTTTTTTTTAAGTAAAGATTAATTTTTGTAGGGATCAATATTAACCAACTGGGACAGATTGTATATATTTTTGGGGAAATATGATATAATGATACAGTAGAAGTAAAATTACTAATTTTGGAATGGAACAGATATGAAAAAAAACTTTACACATTTACATGTACATAGTGAATATAGTTTGCTTGATGGTTTTGGAAGAATTGATGCATTGGCAAAAGCAGCAGCTAAAAAAGGAATGACAAGTGTTGCATTAACAGACCATGGGGTTCTTTTTGGTGCAATTGATTTTTATAAAGCATGTATAAAAGAAAATATTCATCCTGTTATTGGGTGTGAGGTTTATATTGCATCAAGAGGATTGGAACAAAAGGAAGCCTATTATGATAAACAACGGGCACATCTTATTTTATTAGCTGAGACGAATCAAGGCTATAAAAATCTTATGAAAATTGTCTCCAAAGGTTATATCGATGGTTTTTATTATAAACCACGTGTTGATCATAAATTTTTAAAAGAAAATAGTGAGGGGATTATCTGTTTGTCCGCGTGTATTGCAGGAGAAATTCCCCAATTAATTCTTAAAAATGATTTTGAAGCAGCAGGAGCTTTATGTCAAGAATATCAAGAAATATTTGGAAAAGAAAACTTTTATTTAGAAATTCAAGATCATCGATTACGAGAAGAAGCATTGGTTAATCATCATTTGATCGAATTTTCAAAAAAATATAATATTCCATTAGTAGCAACAAATGATGTTCATTATATTAATAAAGACGATTCAAAAAATCATGATATTTTATTGTGTATACAAACAGCTGCAACAGTTAAAGATGAAAATCGGATGCGTTTTCCAAATGATGAATTTTATTTTAAAAGTACGGAAGAAATGTCAAAATTGTTTATTGATTTACCAGAGGCAATCGAGAATACAAATTTAATTGCAAAACGATGTCAAGTGACATTTGATTTAGAGCAAACCCATTTACCCAAATATGATTTACCCAACGGTGAGAATACCAAAGATTATTTGCGAAAACTTTGTATGAGTGGATTAAGAAAAAAAATAGAGGATGAGTCACCTGAGATTATGAAACGATTAGATTATGAACTCGGTGTGATTCATACCATGGGGTTTGATGATTATTTTTTAATTGTTTGGGATTTTATTCGATATGCAAAAAAAAATGAGATTATGGTTGGACCTGGAAGAGGAAGTGCAGCAGGAAGTTTAGTAGCCTATTGTTTAGATATTACAACAATTGATCCCCTTAAGTATCATTTATTATTTGAACGCTTCCTAAATCCTGAGCGTGTAACAATGCCAGATATTGACGTTGATTTTTGTTATGAACGGCGTCAAGAGGTGATTGATTATGTTGTTGAAAAATATGGGGATGATCATGTTGCACAAATTATTACATTTGGAACAATGGCTGCCCGAGGTGCCATTCGCGATGTAGGACGTGCTCTTAATATGTCATATAGTGTTGTTGACCGTGTTGCAAAAGAAATTCCAATGCATCCAGGAGCCAACGTAACGATTGCCGATGCATTAGAAGAAAATCCAGAATTAAGAAAAATGGAAGAATCGGATCAAGACATAAAAGAATTATTAAAAATAGCCCAATCGATTGAAGGCTTATCCCGACATGCATCCACGCATGCGGCAGGTGTTGTTATTTCAGATTTGCCTTTAGTTGAATATATCCCTTTATATCGAAATAATGATGTTATTACGACTCAATTTACAATGGGACTTTTAGAAGATTTAGGGTTAATAAAAATGGATTTTTTAGGATTACGGACATTAACAGTAATACGAGATGCGCTGTTTAATATTAAAATAAATACAGAGAAAATTATTAATTTGGATACCTTGGATATGAATGATTCTAAAATATTTGAGATGCTTTCAAAAGGCGATACCCTAGGGGTTTTCCAATTAGAAAGTCGAGGAATGCAGCAATTTATTAAGGAATTACAACCCGAAAATTTTGAAGATATTATTGCCGGTATTTCTTTATATCGACCCGGTCCAATGGAGCAAATTCCGCGTTATATTGAGAATAAGAAAAATCCAAAAGGGATTACATATTATCATACTATTTTAGAACCGATACTGAATGTAACCTATGGTTGTATGGTTTATCAAGAACAAGTGATGCAAATTTTTAGGGATGTTGCAGGTTTTTCAATGGGACGAAGTGATTTAGTGCGTCGTGCAATGTCGAAGAAAAAAGCCAGTGTAATGGAGGCTGAAGGCCAGGTTTTTGTACATGGAGAAGTTGATGATGAAGGAACTGTTATTGTCGATGGTGCAGTTCGACGTGGTGTTTCAGAAGAAAATTCTAAAAAAATATATGAAGAGATGAAAGATTTTGCAAAATACGCATTTAATAAATCTCATGCTGCGGCTTATGCAGTGATTGCGTACCAAACGGCATGGTTGAAACACTATTATCCAACTGAATTTATGGCAGCACTCATGTCAAGTGTCATGGATGATGAAAAGAAAGTTGCGAAATATATTGAAGATTGCAGGAAAATTAGGATTCAGGTTTTACCACCAAATATTAATGCAAGTTATGAAAAATTTAGTGTGTCGGGATCATTCATTTGTTTTGGATTAGGGGCAGTAAAAGGATTAGGAAAGAATGCAATTGCAACGATTATTGAAGCAAGAAAAAGTGAAGGTGCCTACAAGAGTCTTCGGGATTTTTGTGAACGCGTTAATTTAAAAGCGGTGAATAAAAGGAGTGTTGAAAGTTTAATTAAAGGAGGAGCCTTTGATGAAATTGGAAGTAACCGTGCGCAAATGTTAGCAATATCTGAAATGATTATTGAACAAGTCCAGCGAGAAAAGAAAGATCGCATTGCAGGGCAATTATCACTTCTTGATTTAGTTGATTTTGGAGATTCAAAGGGGATTGGAAATTTAAAAGACGATCATTTTCCAAAAAGAAAACCTTTTTCTAAAGAAGAACGCTTAGTTTTAGAAAAGGAAGTCCTTGGATTATATGTTACGGGACATCCGCTTGAAAAATACGAAGAAATATTAAAAAAGACAGTAACCATATATTCAAATAGCATGGATAGTTATGAAGATCTAAAAGAATTAGGAATTCAAGATAATCAACAGGTATGTGTTGGTGGCTTAATACTCGAGTTGAAAATAATGACAACAAAAAAAGGTCGGTTGATGTGCTTTTTAACCCTTGAGGATTTGTATGGACGCATTGATATTGTTGTTTTTCCGAAAATCTATGATGAATTTAGACGCTATTTAAAACAGGACCAGCCAATTATTATTAAGGGACGGATTAATTATAATGAAGAATCAAATACATCAATTATTGCGGGACAAATTTTTCCTATTAGAGAATTGAAAATTAAAAATGAAAATATGATGGTAAAAGAAACCCGTGAGACGTATAATCATTTTGATTTGAAAAAATCTGAAAAAAAACTTGTTCTATTTTTTAATGATTTTACAGAAAAACACTTGATAAAAAAAGTAAAATCAGTTTTAATTAAGTTCCCAGGATCAATGCCTGTGGTATTATATTTTAAAAATGAAAAGAGTCGGTTTGTTGCAAATAAAGAATTATGGGTAACAATAGAAGAAGAACTTATGAGTGAATTAAGTCATATTTTAGGAAATGAAAATGTGGAGGTGAGATAATGCGAATAGGAGTTTTAACCAGTGGAGGAGATGCTCCAGGAATGAATGCAGCGATTCGTGCAGTTGTACGGACGGCAATTTTTAATAATATTGAAGTGTTTGGAATTCAACGGGGTTATGCGGGATTATTAGAAAAAGATATTATTCCATTAAATGTTTATTCAGTAGCCGATATTCTTCAACGTGGAGGAACCATTCTTAGAACATCACGCAGTAGTTTTTTTGAAACAGAAGCGGGTGTTAAGCAAGGCGCTCAAATATTAGAAGAGTATGGAATTAATCATTTAATTGTGATTGGTGGTGATGGAAGTATCAAAGGCGCCTTGGCATTACAACGATTAGGCATTAGTGTGATTGGTATTCCTGGAACAATTGATAATGATATGGGGTGTAGTGATTTTAGTATTGGGTTTGATACCGCAGTTACAACTGCGTTAGATGCGATTAGTAAAATAAGGGATACTACATTTTCTCATAATCGCATTAATGTGGTTCAAGTTATGGGAAGAAAGTGTGGAGATATTGCCCTTTATGCGGGACTGTCAGGAGGAGCAGAAGCATTGATTTTGCCTGAAATTAAAACAGATCTTGATGGAATATGTCAACGAATCCTTAAAGGGAAAGATCGAGGAAAGTTACATAGTATTGTTATGTTAGCAGAAGGTTGTGGAAATTATCGAGATTATTGTATTAAAATAGAAGAGAGAACAAAGGTAACGACTAGAGGAACAAACCTTGGTTATATTCAAAGAGGTGGATCTCCATCAAATATGGATCGCAATTTGGCAAGTTTTCTTGGTTATAATGCAGTTGAGGCAATTGTCAAAAATGAAACGAATTGTGTTATGGTTCAACAGGCAGGGGATTATTTGGGAGTTCCAATCAATGAAGCTGTTCAAATGGAAAAGAAATTTAGATATGATATTTATAATATAGCATTAGTATTGTCTATTTAGAAAAAAATATAGAAAAGAGGTAATAGAATGAAAAAAACTAAAATTGTATGTACGTTAGGACCAGCATCAGATACAAAGGAAATATTAAAAGAATTAATTCTTAACGGCATGAATGTTGCGCGTTTGAATTTTTCGCATGGTAGTCATGCTGAACATGCTCAACGAATAAAACGTGTTAAAGAAATGCGTAAAGAATTAGGGATACCTGTAGCAATTATGCTGGATACAAAAGGTCCTGAAATAAGGACCGGAGAATTATCAAATGGAAAAATTGAATTACTGATTGGTGAAAAAGTAGTATTAACTTCAAAAATAATGATTGGAGATAAAAACCGATTTAGTATTTCGTATCCCAATTTACCAAATGAAGTATCAACAGGATGCCGGATTTTAATTGATGACGGATTGATTCAACTTGAAGTTGAAGAGGTAAAAGGAACAGAAATTAATTGTACAATATTAAATGGAGGGATTCTTGGAAGTCGAAAAAGTATTAATCTTCCATCTGTGAATATTGAATTACCAGCATTAACTCAACAGGATCGTGAGGATATTATATTTGGGATAAAACAAAAGGTTGATTTTGTTGCGGCTTCTTTTGTAAGAAAACCTCAAGATGTGTTAGAAATTAGAAAAGTATTAGAACATAATGGTGGTAGTCGCATTGATATCATATCAAAAATAGAGAATCGAGAAGGTGTTGAAAAAATCGATCGTATTTTATCTGTTTCAGATGGGATTATGGTTGCACGAGGGGATTTAGGGGTAGAAATACCAGCTGAAGAGGTTCCTTTAGTACAAAAGAGTATTATCAGGAAATGTAATCTTTTAGGAAAACCTGTCATTACAGCCACTCAAATGTTAGATTCGATGATGCGCAATCCAAGACCAACCCGTGCGGAGGTCGGTGATGTCGCAAATGCAGTATTTGATGGAACAGATGCAGTGATGCTCTCAGGAGAAACAGCAGCTGGTTCATATCCAATAGATGCGGTAAAAACGATGAAAAACATTGTGGTTCAAAGTGAAAATTCTGAGGAATATGCACGTCGGCAAAAACCAGAACATGGCGAATTAACAATAACTAACGCCGTTAGTGAAGGGGCATGTCAAATTGCAAATCAACTTCAAGCGAAAACAATTATTGCAGCAACCTCATCAGGTCATACGCCACGAATGATTTCAAAATATCGTCCAGATTGTACGATCTTAGCGGTAACAGATAAGGTAGCAACGATTCGCCGACTCGCATTATCTTGGGGTGTTTTTTGTATTTATACCCCTGAATTTGGTGATACAGACAGTATGATCATGAATTCAGTAAAAAAAGCAGTCGAAGAAGGGTATGTAAAATTTGGAGATATTGCAATTGTTGCAGCAGGTGTTCCGTTAGGAATTCAAGGAAATACAAATATTATTAAAGTTCATACGGTTGGTAATGCAATCATAAACGGAACTGGAATTGGGAAAAAACCAGTGACAGGGTATGCTAAAAAAATCACCAGTATGAATACCAGTGAATTTGAAGATGGGGATATTTTAATTGTAAAAGCGTTAACATCGGATATTAGTCATATTCTCCATATGGCTTCAGCGATTATTACAGAAGAAAGTGGACTCAGTTCAGAAGGTGCAATTGCAGGTCTACATTATGATATTCCTGTTATAGTAGATGTGGAAAAGGCACTTGAAATCATTGAACACGGAAAATTGATTTCTGTTGATCCAAAGCGTGGTGTGATTTATCAAGGCCGGGTTCAGATGATATAAATCAGATAAAAAAAAGAAACAATGATTTTTCAACGTTTTTGTTTATAAAGTATGATAAATTTACAAATGTAAGGATGGTTGGAAACAATCGATTTTATTTCAGAACTTCGACAAACCCCGTCCCGACTAATTGTTAATCTGTTGTATGTTAGCATTCGTACAGGCTAATGCCTGCTCGCCTTGAGGCACACACTATGATTTAACAATTGTCGGAACTACTTTATATTTTTTGTCTACAGTCAGAAATAATCCATATTATTTGTTTCTTTGTTAAAGAGTATTGGTGAAAAAAAACAAAAATAATGAAATGAAACAGCTTAGGAGTTTAAAAATCCTAAGCTGTTTTTTATGTTGTTGCAACATAAAATTTTTTGAAATTATTGAAGTGGATAGGATATATTAAAAAAGACAGTTTTTATTTGGTTATGTTCACTTTTAAGATATTATGTTTTTGATTCTTGCGTATTGTATGTCAAAATGTACAGAATAATTTAAAAAACTAATTGACAAAGTGATCATTAGTGAATATACTACATATAAGAACTGGTCATGACCACATATGATAGGATAATATCACACAAGACTGATTATCATACTAAAATGATTTTATGATAGCATTTTATATTGCTGAATTAATTTACAAAATTAAAGGAGAGATTCAATGAAAGTAGAAGCCATTGAGAAGAAAGCGTTTAAAATTCGGGAATACATTGTTAATACGGTTATAAATAATGGTGATGGTCATGCAGGCCCATCATTATCCTGTACAGATATTCTAGCTACCTTATATTTTGGTGTGATGAATGTAAAAGTTGATGAACCTAAATGGCCTCAGCGCGATCAATTTGTTTTAAGTGCAGGTCATAAATGTTTAGGGCTTTATGGAACCCTAATTGAAAAGGGATTCGAAAAGCCGGAAATAATGGAAACATATAATAAGCTTGGATCATTGGTGCCAGGTCATCCGGATATGAAAAAATTTAAGGGCGTTGATTTTAGCTCAGGCGCTTTGGGTCACGGACTGCCCATTGGTTCAGGAATGGCATTAGCGGGTAAACTTAAAGGCCAAGAAAAACGTGTTTTTGTCCTTATGGGTGATGGAGAGCAGGACGAAGGCTCAAACTGGGAAGCTGCAATGTTTGCAAGCCATCATGGTTTGGATAATCTGGTTGGAATCATCGATAGAAATGGACTTCAGATTAATGGCAGTACCCGTGACATTTTAGATACACGAGATCTACAGGAAAAATACTCGACATTTGGATGGTCAGTTAAAATTGTAGATGGTCATAATATTGAGCAGATGTTAAAGACATTTCAATCGGTACCTTTTCAAAAGGGAAAACCAAGTATGGTGATTGCAAATACGATTAAAAGTAAAGGAATGCCTTTTGCAGAGGGAAATGTAAAGTATCATCATTGGAATCCTGGTAAAGATTCGAAAGAAGCAAACGATGCACTGTGTGCGCTAGATCGATATGCAAAAGAAAAAGGATGGACGATATGAAGATTAAAATGCTTAATCCACGAGATGTGTTTGCTGAAACCCTATTGGATATCGGTCGAGAAAACAAAAATATTATGGCGGTGTCTTGTGATTCTGGAGCGGGTTCAGGTATGAATCCTTTTAAAAAAGAGTTACCGAATCAATATCTTGAAATTGGAATCAGTGAACAAAATGCTATTGGTATCTGTGCAGGATTGGCAGAAGGGGACTATATTCCCATTGTATCCGCGATTGCTCCCTTTATTTCCATGCGTGCTTTTGAACAGGTGCGAAATGACTTGGGATATACAAATATGAATGTAAAAGTAATTGGATCAAGCAGTGGATTATCCCACTCTGCTTTGGGCTCGACCCATCAAGCTGTTGAAGATTTAACGCTGATGCGTGTGATTCCAAACATGGTTGTATTAAATCCGGGAGACGGTTTCGAAGTTGAAATGTCACTTCGGGAAGCGGTTCACCATAAGGGACCTGTATATATCAGAATGCCGCGTCACCCAATGGCTGATCCATTGGAGGCGACAAAACGAAATTTTAAAATCGGAAAAGGTGAAGTATTAATGAACACCGGCGATGAGATCGTAATTGCGGTTTCAGGAACATTATCGGTAGACGCTCTTATGACAGGGAAAATTTTAGATGAAATGGGATATGGGATAAAGGTACTGAATTTTACAACGGTAAAACCGCTAGATACAGAGCTCCTTTTAGATGCGTATAAAGATGCAAAATATTTATTTACAATAGAGGAACATTCTATTATTGGCGGTTTTGGAAGTGCGGTTCTCGAAGCATTGGGTTCATCTAAACATGAAGGTTCGATTCATAGAATAGGTATACCTAATGGCTCCATTAATACCGGCCCCTATCGGGGATTATTGGATGCCTATGGCCTTACTTGGAAAAAACTGGTTGATCAAATTTTAAACGAAATTCAAAATTAAAATAAAAGTTATTTGAGGAGAATTGTAATGGAAGCTGTTAGATGTACATTAAATACCTTGTTGAATGATGATGTAGCTGTCATTGATCAACAGAAGAATTATGTAAATCGCGTTCTAGATTGTGATTTACAATTGGAAGAATATGATTTTTTAAAGAAATACGTTAAAAAAATTGGTGTAACAAAGGGGTTTACGGATGTTGTTTCGACATTTAAAACGCCGGAAAATGAGACGCCTGAAGGCTTTCGGGTTGAATATCGGCTAGAAGCTAATGGAATATTGAAAGTTGATTTAGTCCGGGATATTTCCTATGATAAAAATGGTAAGAAACGACCAACCAATGTGCTTTTTTCCGCCGACTCTGCTAATCCATACGAGATAAAACCAATCAGTAAAATGATAGCTAATCTGACTTGCAATCCCGGAATTATCTATGATTTGTTCATTAATAATCCTAAGGCAAATGTCGGGAATACATTTAAAACCAGAGATGAAGTGATGCAAGAAATTGGTCGCGTTTTAGGCCCGGGATCAGATATTAGCGTTGAACTCAATGATCCTTTCGGTAAATCAGATACAGAAATTATTGAAGAGGCTGAAAAATTTAAAGAAATGCTTTCTGAGTACCGTGTGGTTATAAAAGTTCCTCATACTGGTCCGATTACGAATGCAAACGTTTCAGAGATTCTTTCAGGTAATAAAAAATGTAGTAAAACATATTCAGATGTAACAACAGAAGGTGCTTTTCGAGGCCACAATCTTGCATTGATGTTAAAAGAACATGGTTTTAGAGTGAATTTCACGCTGATGTTTGAACCTTATCAGACAGCATTGGCATTACAGGCAAAGCCTTATTTTGTTAATTCATTTATTCGCCATCGATTCATGCAAGCTCAGAGTATGAATCAATATTTAAAAGAATTTAAAGCGACTGGAAATATAAAATTCATTGAGAACATTCGGGATATATTTTTAGAGAAAGATTATATTAATATGGGTCAGGCTCAAATAGAGTTGCTTACAGTTAAAAAAATGGCGGAAGATATGTTGAAATATCGACAATTCAACAATGCTGATGGCTCTGACGGGCTAGATAGTGTACGTCATAATTTGAGATTATTTAAAAACTCAAATCTTGATGATTCAAGATTAATTATCTGTAGTATGGAAGGCGAATGCAATTATCCGGATATTGATAAATTATTGGTTGAAAAAGAATTTGAAGATCTTGTTCATCGGGTGGTTATTACGGCAGAACCAAAATATTTGGCACGTTTTACGTCTTGTAATCAGGTCATAGCTTATCAACGACGTTTTATGAATGCTGCAAATGGAGAAAAATAGGAAAAAAGATTTTTTGGATTGTTTTTTTATCGAATTATGTTATACTGATCCTAGGTAGTCATAACCTATTATGTTCATGTATGATGTCGTGCGAATTTATTAGAAAAGAGGCAATGGTTATGAGTTATGTTAACATGGATGCAATTCTTATAGAAGCGAGAAAAAAACGGTACGCGGTTGGTGCTTTTAATATTGTAAATTATCTTACAGCTAAGGCGGCGGTAGAAGTTGCAGAGGAACAGAAACAGCCAATTATTTTACAGACTTCAGTTAAAACAGTTAAGTCATTTGGTATCACTGAAATGATGTCTTTTTTAAAACCCATCGTTGAGAATGCGGAAGTAGATGTGGCAATTCATCTTGATCATTCAACGGATGTTAGTTTTACGAAGGCCTGTATTGATGGAGGGTGGTCATCAGTGATGTATGATGGTTCCCAGTTGACTTTGGTAGACAATATTAGAAATACAAAGGAAATTGTAACTTATGCAAAACCCAGACAGGTGACAGTTGAAGGTGAGTTGGGTGCTATTGTTGGTGTTGAAGATGACGTTTTTGTTAAGGAAGGATCTCAGGCTTATGCTAAACCAGACGATTGTCGTCTGTATTTGGATGAGACGGGTATTGATGCATTTGCTCCAGCAGTTGGAACAGCTCACGGTGTCTATAAAGGTGAGATCAATATTGATTACGATTTATTTGATGAAATTAATCAATTTTCATCATGTCCCCTTGTTTTACATGGTGGAACAGGATTAACAGATGAAATGTTTCATAAATTGATTGATTTAGGTGCAGCAAAGGTCAATATATCAACAGCGATTAAAATTGCGTACTGTCAGGGAATGGCAAATTTTTCCAGAGAAAATCCAGACAAAAATGATCCTTTGAAATTAGATGCCTATACCAAAGAAGAGGTGAAAAAAGTTGTGACTCAGCATATTCGATTCTTTAATTATATGGATTAAAAAAGAATCTGAAAGAGTTGAAAAGAAGGTTGATTGACAGAAAAAGAAATTAGTAAAGATGATTGTTAGTGGCCAGCAAAACCAGTAGAGAAGCTTGTAGCAATTATGCAATCATTTTATTTGATAAAAATACAAGGAGAATAATAATGAAAAATTCCAAGTATATTGAAGAACTGAAAAAAGAATTTGATGCGTATACGGAGATGTATACTCCAGAAGGACTGGATCGGGATGAACAATTGAGAATGTATAGCCTTATGTGGGTGATGCGTAAGTTTGAAGAAGCTGTTAAGCCACTTTGGATGGCAAATAAGGTGCATGGTTATTATCATCCTTATATTACAGAGGAAGCCATAGCAGCAGGGATTATAACGCAATTGAAAAAAGAAGATTATGTTGGCTCGACGCATCGAGGCCATGGACATCTGATTGCAAAAGGTGGTAATATCAATAAAATGATGGCGGAACTTTTTGGAAAAGTCGAAGGTTATAATAAAGGTCGTGGAGGTTCAATGCACATTAGCGATATGAGTATTGGGATGCTTGGAGCCAGCGGAATTGTAGGTGCTGCAGTAGCACCAGCTGTTGGTAGTGCCCTTAAAAGTTGGATTAAAGGAAATGATGATGTTACGGTTGTATTCTTTGGCGATGGCGGAGCTAATGCAGGATCGATTTCTGAATCGATGAACATGGCGGCTGCCTGGAAACTTCCAGTTGTTTTTGTATGCGAAAACAATCAATGGGCAATTGCTACAGATTATGCTAGGGTAACGGGCGAACAGGATCTTTACAAACGTGGTTTTGGTTTTGGGATTCCCAGTTTTCGATGTGATGGATTTAATATTTACCAGGTTTGGGATGAAGCTAAAGTTGCTATTGAACGCGCACGCAAAGGCGAAGGTCCTAGTTTTATCGAATGTAAAACCATGCGCATGTTGGGTCATCATGCTACGGATGATAGCTGGTACCGAGATATGTCTGTATGCGATAAATATTGGGAAATCGAACCAATTAAACGAATGGGCGAATATATGGTTGAAAATAATATTGCGACACAAAAAGAATTGGACGCAATTGAAGCTGAAGCAGTGAAGAAGGTTGAGACAGCAATCGAGTATGCAGATACTCAATGCCATGAGCCCTCTCTTGACACGTACTACGATTACATTTATACAGATGGCGAAGTTATAAAATAGAGGTTGTATTGATTAGTGCAATTATAAAAAAAGATTAGGAGATAAAGATTATGGCAATCATTACAATTAGAGAATCCATTACTCAGGCAATACGCGAAGAAATGGGCCAGGATGACAACGTATTCATTATGGGCTGTGATGTGGGTCTGAGAGGAAATCCATTTGGAATAACAAAAGGTTTGATGAAAGAATATGGTGAAAAGCGGGTTATTGATACACCAATTTCAGAAGCTGCATTTACTGGTCTTGGTATTGGCGCAGCGATTGCAGGAATGCGACCAATCGTCGAAATACTTTATGCGGATTGGATAACACTTCCAATGGACAATATTGTTAACACTGCTGCAAAAACAAGTTATATGTTTGGCGGACAAGCAAATGTGCCAATTGTTATTCGCGCACCTTTTGGTGTTGGTGGTGGTGTAGCAGCTCAGCATTCACAGAATAATGAAAATTGGTTTGTTCATGTTCCAGGATTAAAGGTTATCACGCCTTCAACTCCTTACGATATGAAAGGAATGTTAAAAGCCGCTATTCGAGATAACGGACCAGTGATTTGTTTTGAACATAAGCGGAATTATCAGATAAAAGGCGAAGTTCCTGATGGTGAATACCTTGTACCAATCGGAAAGGCAAATATACGAAAACCAGGAACCGATTGCACTATCGTAGCTTATTCATACTTGACATATGTAGCAGAAGAAGCAGCAAAAGATCTTGAAAAAGAAGGAATCAGTTGCGAAGTCATCGATTTACGATCGCTATTGCCCTTGGACTATGACACAGTAATGGAATCTATTAAAAAAACCAGTCGTGTCGTAGTTGTAACAGAAGCTCCTTTACGTGGATCCATTGCAGGTGAAATTGTGGGTGAAATTATTGATCGTGGATTTGATTTACTGGATGCTCCACCTCAACGTGTTGGCAGCAAAAACTCTCCAGTTGCGTATAACGAAGCTTTGGAAGCGATGTGCACACCAAAAAAAGAAGATATCGCTGCAGCTGTTCGAAGAACATTTGAATAAATAGTGAAGGAGTAGTTTATTATGGCAAAAGTGATGAATATGCCAAAGATTGGTGTTAATATGACCGATGGTACGGTTACAGAGTGGTATGTAACCGAGGGCGAGGAAGTAAAATTTGGTGAAATGGCTCTGACTGCAGAAACTGATAAAGATATTCAGGATATTCCCGCGGATCAGACAGGTGTTGTATTAAAAATAATTGCCCAGATTGGCGATAACGTAGAATGTCATAAACCACTAGCAATTGTAGGTACGCTAGGAGAAAATATTGACAGTCTTTTAGCTCAAATAAATGATGGGAATATACCATCAGAAACGGAAATTGATCTGATCGCAGCGCCAGTTCAAGAAACTGAAATAGCAGATAAAATAGCAACTGGTCGTGTTTTAGTTTCACCACTTGCAAAAAAAATGGCGAAAGATATGGGGATCGACTTGTCTAAGGTAGCCTATACAGGCGTTCGTGTGACAAAATCGGATATTCTTGCTTATGAAGATGAAACAGAAGTGAGGAAAGAAGCGGTTCTGTCTTCAGTAGCAGCTACAACTGTTTCACTAGGAACTGCGATCAGAAAAGCAGTGCCTTATGAAGGAATGAGAAAGAAAATAGGAACGCGATTGACAGAAAGCGTTGTAACAAAACCATGGGCAGCGTTGATGGTAGCTGTTGATATGACCAATTTAATTGAATGGCGTAAACGGATTAATGAGATTGCAGATATTAAGGTTGGATTCAATGAACTGGTTGCCAAAGCCTGTGCAAGAGCTTTACAGCAATATCCGATGATGAATGCTCAGCTGGCAACTGATGGAACAGAAATTTATGAAATGGAAGACGTTAATGTAGGAGTGGCAGTAAGTACTGAAAGAGGATTGCTGGTTCCAGTATTGAAGAATGTTTTAGCTAAAGGTGTTGTGGAACTAGCCAAAGATTTTGCAGATCTGGTTAACCGAACGAAAGAGCAAACAAATATTCAAGGCGATTTATCAGGTGGAACATTTACAATCAGTAATTTAGGTTCCCGAGGAATATCAAGTTTTCGCGCTGTTATTAATCCGCCAGAGTGTGGGATTCTTGCATTGGCAGCAACAATTAAAATACCAGTCGTTGTGGATGACGAAATTGTCATTCGCCCCATGATGAATATCACCTTAAGTTTTGATCACCGGATTGTAGATGGCGATTATGCGGCACAATTTGTGACATATATTGGGAAATTACTGGAAGAGCCCATGAAAATATTAATGTAAGACTGCATCGAATAATTCCGGGAATATCATTGTTATCCCGGCGATTCAGCACAGGAGAAATAGGATGAATAAATTTGATCTGATCATTATCGGCGGTGGACCTGGCGGTTATGTAGCTGCAATTTATGCGGCACAGCAGGGTCTTCAAACTGCTTTAGTGGAAAAAAAAGACTTGGGTGGGGTTTGTCTGAATTGGGGATGTGTCCCGACTAAAGCGTTGGTTCAAAATGCAGAAATTCTTCGCATGGTAAAAGAAGCCGATAAATTTGGAATTGATCTAAATACAAAAGGAATCAAAGCGGATTATTCGGTTGCTCAAAAGAGAAGTCGGGCAGCGAGTAAAAAATTAACCATGGGAGTTGGAAGTCTCATGAAAAAGAATGGGGTAACCGTTATTCGGGGCGAAGGTATCCTGATTAGCGGAACCAGAGTAAAGGTGATGCCAGAAGGAAAAATTCTGGAAACTAAAAATGTCATCATTGCTACTGGAGCACATGCTTTTAAGATTCCGGCGTTTGATTATAGCAATCCGAATATTATGACATCACGAGAAGCACTGGAATTGTCAGAAGTAAATCCTGGGGATCAATTTGTTGTTGTTGGCGCGGGTGCTATTGGTATGGAATTCGCAAGTATCTGGGCCAGTTATGGAGCAGATGTAACAATTGTTGAAATGCTGCCTCGAGTTTTGCCGGCGGAAGATTTTGATGTTTCAAAAGAGATTCAGAAAGCCTTTAAAAATCGCGGAATCAAAATAAAAACCGATAGTAAAGTCAGTTCAGTTACAACTGAGGGTAAAGTACTTAAGCTTCTTCTGGAAAAGAATGGAAAATCGGAAGCTATTATTGCTTCTAAAATTCTTATTTCAGCAGGTGTGAGACCTAATGTTCAAGGACTAGGCTTGGAGACAGCAAAGGTAAAATTGACGGAAAGAGGATTCGTTCAGGTAGATGAAAAATTCCAGACAACTTGTCTTGGTGTTTATGCTATTGGAGATATCACTGGAAAGTTGGCATTAGCTCATGTAGCCTCAGCACAAGCATTGGCAGCAGTGCATGCTATTCTTAATAAGCCAGTGAAACAGTTTAACTATTCAAATATGCCTCGTTGCACCTATACATACCCAGAGGTTGCTAGTGTAGGACTTACTGAAGAACAGGCTAGAGATGCTGGTTATGAAGTGAAAATTGGCACTTTTCCATTGCGAGCAAATGCGAAATCGGTGGCAATGAATGAGATGACGGGTTTTGTTAAAATGATTGCTGATAAAAAATATAATGAAATATTAGGAATACATCTTGTTGGTGCTCACGTAACAGAATTGATCAGTGCGGCAACTGCGTATATTGATCTTGAATTTACAGCTGATGACATTGCTCAGGTGGTGCATCCTCATCCATCTGTATCCGAAGCCATTATGGAAGCCGCTCACGCTGTGGTTAGCCATGCCATTCATATTTAATTTAAAAGAATTTTGAAATAAGCATTGTAGCCCCCTGAAATGGTTTTGTAATATTGAATGATATGAGGTGAAAGTGAATAGGGTGAGATAGATATGATTTTTTATTACAATAATTCAACCGATCCTTATTATAATCTCGCATTGGAAGAACATATATTTTTAAATATGCAATTAAATGAACCATTATTTATGCTTTGGCAGAATGACAGTTCCATTGTGATTGGACGAAATCAGAATGCACTTAAAGAGATTAATATGCAGTTTATCAAAGAAAAGAAGATAAAAATTGTACGACGCAATACAGGTGGAGGTACGGTTTATCACGATTTAGGAAATTTGAACTATTCATTTATTCAAAATTGTGGGATTGGAGAAGTTATTGATTTTTCTCAATTTGCTGTTCCCATTATTCATGCTCTCGATCAGCTTGGCGTTAATGCCCAATGCAATGATCGAAATGATTTGATAATTGATAATCGTAAATTTTCTGGTACAGCTCAAGCTTCGAAAAACGGTCATATGCTGCATCATGGAACCCTACTTTTTAATTCGGATTTGAATTTATTACGGCAGGTTCTGATGGTTGATAGGGATAAAATTGATAGCAAGGGCGTCAAGTCGATTAGCAGCCATATTACGAATATATCGGAGCACCTCAAAAATCCAATGACAATTGATCAGTTTAGGAACTGTTTGATAGAAAGTGTTTGTGGGAAGAATGATTTGGTGGCACTGGAATTAGCGGAATTGGATTTAAGAACAATCAATGCGCTTAAAGATGAAAAATATGATACATGGGAGTGGACCTATGGGAAAGCTCCCCGTTATGAAGTAAGGAAATCCCGTAATTTTAATGGTGGGTGTCTGAAGGTTTCAATGAAAGTTTTGGCAAAGGGAATCATTGATTATGTTTCGATTGAAGGTGAATTTTCTGGAAATCAGAACATTGGAAGATTGGAAGAATTCTTAAAAGGAAAAATTATAAAGGAATCTGTATTGCTAGAAGTGCTTAGCTATATAGATATAAATGATTACATCACAGGAATGACAGCAGCAGAATTTGCAAAAATTATAATATATTAGCAAACGTGAATGTTGATATCTATATAGTGTCTGCTGATCAACATTAAAAGCATTGATTTCACTTCATTTCAAGCTTATATTTAGTATGATAAGTGCAAGGTTATTTTATATATAAGAGCATTTACCTTGCACTTACCCATGAAATTTCATTAAAAGGAGCTCAAATCATGTATAAATCCGTTGACAAGACACAACCTGCTTTTCTTGATTTCAACCAACCATTAGGACTTGAAATGAATCCAGAAAACCGCTGGATAATAATGGCAGATCAAATTCCATGGGATCAGTTCGAAAAAAGATATGCAAGGATATTTTCTAGCAGTACTAGAATATGTAGCAAAATCTCTACGTATGGTTCTTGGTTCCTTAATTATACAAACAAAGTATAGCTATTCTGACAAAGAATTAGTGTCTGTTGGAAAGTACCAAAAAAGAAAAAGTATTGCT
>LGOV01042202.1_pt1 | contig 36043 bp, 51 predicted proteins | sample 469881 | NCBI WGS metagenome assembly LGOV01 (sample SAMN03857199, study PRJNA290197) | marine sediment metagenome | biome: marine cold seep biome; feature: cold seep; material: marine sediment; isolation source: sample #5579, elevator 3A push core 41 containing 12 cm of sediment... ...
GAAATGGAGAGGGGGGTGCTTGTTAAGTTGTTGATGGTACATCTAAAAGTTACGTTCTGCTGGAGCAGGATAACAGCCTGAAAGGGCAAGCGAGGTTGATATGAGAGGCCGGAAAGCATTACCGAAAAACGTACATAAATTGCACAGGTCGTTCCGTGAGGATCGACACGGGGGCGGCATTCAGGTCGCTGCTGTTTTGCCGGAGCCGCCTGAACGTTTGCCGGAGGTTGGGCAGGAGGAGTGGCGCAGGATCGCTCCGGAGCTGCACAAGGTCGGGTTGCTTTCCAACCTGGATCTTACGGCCCTGGAGATGTACTGCCGGTTGTTTTGCCGCTGGCTCGCAGCCGAGAAAGAGCTTGAGGGTGACGACAGTCTGGTGATGAAAACCAAAACCGGGTACCAGGCCCAGAGTGCCTACCTCAACATTGCCAATGCCTGCATTAAGCAGATGCAGTCCATCATGGGTGAGTTTGGCATGACTCCCGCCACCAGGGCGCGCATGAAGGCCATGGTTGAGCAGCCGAAGCAGCTGGACTTGTTTGATGAGTTTATGGGTCAAAAAAAGCCACGGCAGCAAAATGGCTGACACTCACCCCATGGACTACGCCGATGCGGTGCGCTCCGGTGAGATCGTGGCCTGCAAGTGGGTCAAGCTGGCAGTGGAGCGCCACTACCAGGACCTTGAAACCGGGCATGAGCGTGGTCTCTATTTCGATGAGGATGCAGCCTGGCACGTTATAGATTTTTGTTCGTTCTGTAGCCATTTCAAAGGTGAGTGGGCCGGGCGGATGTTTGAGCCTGAGCCATGGGAATTGTTTTTCCTGTGGGTTTTGTTTGGTTGGAAGCGTGCCGATGGTACCCGCCGTTTCAGAGTGGCCATGCTGGAGATTGCCCGTAAGAACGGCAAAACTTTTTTGGCGGCAGTTGTCGCCCTTTACCTGACCTTTGCCGATGGCGAACCAGGGGCAGAGGTCTACAGCGCAGCCACCAAAAAGGACCAGGCCCGCCTCTGCCACACCGACGCCAAACAGATGGTCAACAACTCCCCGGTGCTGGGCAACAGATTTACCGTGTACCGGGATAATATCAGCGATCCACAAACCATGTCCAAGCTGGAACCGCTTGCCAGGGACAGCAACTCTCTGGATGGTCTCAACGTGCATGGCGCCATAATGGATGAGCTGCACGCCTGGAAAACACGTGATATGTGGGACGTTATCGAAACCGCCACCGGTGCCAGGCGTCAACCCCTACTGCTGGCTGTCACCACGGCAGGCTTTAACCGGCAGTCAATTTGCTGGGAAAAATACGAATACACCAAAAAGGTGCTCTCTGGCGTGATTGATGATGACGATTTTTTTGGCATCATTTACGAGCTGGACGATCTGGAGGAATGGGACAACGAGGCCATGTGGATCAAGGCTAACCCTAACCTGGGTGTATCGGTAAAGCCGGATGATCTGCGGCGGATGGTGAAGACGGCCAAGGAATCACCGGCAGCAATGAACGCCGTGCTTCGGCTCCGGATGAACATGTGGACCCAGGCGGAAACTCGCTGGATAGACGTGGACCGCTGGCGGGCATGTGCCACTCCGGTTGACCCTGAGCAATTGGCTGGCCGTCAATGCTGGGGCGGGCTGGATCTTTCCAGCTCCATCGATATCACCGCCTGGGTATTGGTATTCCCCCCGATAGAAGAGGACGAGCCTTACAAGGTGCTGTGCCGGTTTTGGATACCAGAGGACAACATGGTGGAGCGGAGCCGTAAGGATCGTGTGCCGTATGATGTGTTTGTGCGTGAGGGGTTGCTCACTGCCACAGACGGCAACGTGATAGATCAAAAGTTTATCCTCTCCCAGATCCAAGAGGATGCCAAGGTTTTTGATCTGCAGGAAGCAGCGTTTGACCGCTGGGGCTCAACCAACGTGTCACAGGGCCTGTCAGACGAGGAGATCCAGGTGGTGGAGTTCGGCCAGGGCTTTGCCTCTATGAGCGCACCGGCAAAAGAGCTGGACACACTTGTACGGGGCGGCAAGATTGCCCACGGCGGCAACAAGGTGCTCACCTGGATGGCAGATAACGTGGTGGTGAAAGAGGACCCTGCAGGCAACATTAAGCCAGCCAAGGACAAAAGCGTGGAAAAAATAGACGGTATTGTGGCGTTAATCATGGCCCTTGACCGGGCACTGCACGGGGAAACGCCTGTAACATCAATTAGAGATTTGAGGTTTGTATGAAGGAGAAGCGGTTGGAGGTGTCTATCGTTGCCATGCGGCTCAATGTTTCCACTGCCACAGTCTACAGGCTGTTGAGCTGCGGGAAGCTGCGTGGCGGTAAAATGGGGGTCAGTAGGTGCGTTCGGGTGATGGAGAATTCAGTGAAAGAATTTGAAGCAAGGAGGAGTTGCTGTGAGTGAACGAGACGAGGCCAGGAAACATATCGGCGGATGGCTGCAGGCAAACGATTACGCCATTTACATCCATGATATGTGGTTGTGGGAGGCGGTGTTTGAGCTGTTTACCCATGCGTAGCTTGATTGATCGTTTGCGCAGGTACAACGAGTGGAGGCGCGGTGCAGCCACCGGCCAGCCAGATCCTAAGCAACTCGGGGAAGATATTGACGCGGCAATTTTGTTACTGGAGGGGATGATGGATTTTGAAACGTACGAAAAAGAATTAAAGCAGCTGTATATTTTCTACAGGCGGAAAAAGAGAGAGCTTTTCGAAAGGTGCGCCCTTGCTAACAATCAGGTACGGGTGGGCGATATTGTCACAGACCACGTGGGCTCGGTAATGGTTGAGAAAATACAGCCATGCGGGCAGGTGTCTAGTGGGTCTACCGAGCCGAGTTGTCTGTATCGTGGCGGTGAATATACAAAAAAGGGCAAGCCGTTTAAGAGCGGGAGTAAACGGGATGTGTACCAGTCTAACGTTGTCGCTATAAATAACAAAGTGGTCTGACCCTGTTGTTATGATTACAGAGTTGAGCCTGTTCACTGGAGCTGGAGGGGGGTTGCTTGGAACAAAGCTACTTGGATTTACACCCGTTGGATATGTCGAGCGGAACGACCATTGCCAGAAGCAAATCAGGGCGAGAGTTATTGACGGACTCCTCGATGACGCGCCAATTTTCGGCGATATCAAAACTTTCATTGAGGAAGGGTACGCCGGCGCATATTCGGGAATGGTTGATATCATTACAGCTGGATTCCCCTGCCAGCCATTCGCTGCAGGAGGTTTCAGGCTTGGACAAAATGACGAACGCAACAGGTGGCCAGAAACGCTTGAGTGCATTCGCATTGTTCGACCCCGGGGAGCGCTGTTGGAAAACTCCGCAAAAATCATTACTCACCCATACTTTGGAGAAATTCTCTTTGGGTTGGCCTCGCTCGGGTACGCTTGCGAATGGGATGTGTTTTCGGCGTGCATGTTTGGTGCACCACAAACACGTGACCGGATGTTCCTACTGGCCTACCCCGACAGCGAGCATGGGAAAAAGTGGGTGGGGTCTGTCGCGGACAAAAGAGCGTTACCGGAAAGGGACTACAGAGCGGTGCTTGAAAACTGGATGGGCACCGTCTCCAGAAATGCTGGAAGCGGTTCAGGGGTGGCCGATAGGGTGGAGCGGACTAAAGCCATTGGCAACGGACAGGTACCGGTGGTGGTTAGAAACGCATGGGAGTATTTAAGCACCGCTGCGTATAAACATGAACAAGTCGTTTGATTCTAAAGCAAAAAACATGTTACATCATTTTCCCGACACCAGGAAAATGGTGTAAGCAATCCCCGTGCCAGCAAAACAGCACGTAATTGCACTTTAACCCGGAATTTCAGTGGTATAACTACTAAACCGTTGCACATGCTTCAATCTCTTCACATGCTTCAATTTCTTCACATGCTTCAATCTCCTCACACCCTCTTGTTTTATCCTAAAATGCCCCATACAGTGGATCGTAAATCAACCACCAAAGGCAGGCATGGGAATCTTTTTTCGATCAAAAAAATCAGCCGCACCGGAACAAAAGTCGGTAGTCACCTCTGCAGATCTTGAGCAGTTGCTCGCCGGTGGCGCAACCTCTGCCGGTGTCGGTATCACTCCTGCCAGTGCTATGCAGTATGTCACGGTCTGGGCCTGTGTGCGGCTCCTGTCCGAAACCATTGCCCAGCTGCCGGTAAAAGTTTATCAACGCAAACCTGGAGGCAATAGGCAACATGTAACCTCAGCCCCTATCTCCGATCTGCTCCGGCGCGGGCCAAACTCATGGCAAACCGGATTTGAGTATTTTGAATACCTGATGACCGGGCTTAACCTGCGCGGCAACCATTACGCCTACCTCAACAAGTCCACCAAGGGCGAGCTGCTGGAGTTAATCCCTTTTAACCCGGCTAGTGTGCGAGTAAAGCGAGACGGCTGGGATCTCAGCTATGTGGTGAGCGACGGCGGCACTCAAGAAACCTTTCCAGCGGAAAAAATCCACCACGTGCGCGGCCTGAGCCTGGATCGCTTTGTGGGTGTTTCCCCGATCACCTACAACCGAGAGACCATCGGCCTGGCCGTAGCAGCAGAAAAGCACGGTGGCCTCACCTTTAAAAACGGTGCCCGGCCATCTGGGGTGCTCTCTTTTGTGGGCACCCTCAAGGATGAGGTATACGACAGGGTGGCCAAAGCCTGGCAGGCCAACTATGGCGGCGATAATCGGGGTGGTACTGCCATCCTGGAAAACGATGCCAAGTACAATCCCATATCCATGAGCAACGAGGACGCCCAGTACCTGGAGGTGCGCGGATTCCAGCGTACTGAAATCTGCTCCATATACCGCGTACCGCCGCACATGATTGGTGACCTTGCCAAGTCCTCCTTTTCCAACATTACCCAGCAGTCGCTTGAGTTTGCCAAGTTTACGGTGCTACCGATCTGCAAGCGGGTAGAGGCGGCAACCTACCGGGACCTGCTCACCAGAAAGGAACGCGAGCAAGGGCTTTATGTGGAATTTATGATTGCAGGCCTGGAGCGTGCCGACCTTGAGCAGAGAATGCGCTCCTACAATACCGGCATCATGTCTGGTGTGTATAGCCCTAACGAGTGTCGCCGGATGGAAAACCTGGACCCACGGCCAGGTGGCGATATCTACCTGATGCCGCTCAACATGATTGACTCATCAGACGGCACCCCCAAGCCACGCTCCATAGAGGACGGCACCCCCCAGAAATCAATCCAACATAAATCAACTTTTACCAAGGGCGCAGCAACCCGCGAAAAGCTCCGCGCCCAGTATGCACCAAAATTTAGAACCCTGGCCACTGCCCTGGTCGCCTACGAAACCGGCGAGATCCAGCAGATGGTGGAAGCGGCCACCGCCAAGGGTGAGCTCAGCGACGAGCTCCAGAAATTTTACAACGAGCTGCCAGCCTCCATCAAAGATCGATTTACCCGACTTAGCCGAGAGTACGCCGTGCAGATCCGCACCGCCTCTCTTGCCGAGATCGACTCCGATCAGGAAATAGACCCCGCCGACCTGGCCACCTATGTTGATCAGGTTGTGGCAACCATGGCCGACAGGCACGCCAGCTCCAGCGCTGGACAACTTAACGCACTTATCCGCGACACTGCCGAGGACGAGCTGCCGGAAATTATCGAAACCCGCCTGGCAGAGTGGGAAGAAACCCGCCCTGCCAAGATAGCAGACCGCGAATCCGTACAGCAGGAATCAGCTCTATCTCGGTGGGTGTGGGTTGCAGCTGGCATTACCTACCTGCAGTGGACCCGGCGCGGTTCTAAGTCGTGCCCGTTTTGCACCGATATGGACGGTAAAATTGTGGGAATAGAAGCGCCGTTTATAGAGAAAGGTAACTACACCCCGCCAGGCTCCGAGGATGCAGCCTGGAAGGTGACAGGCCCAAAAATGCACGCCCCCTTACACCAGGGCTGTCAATGTATCATCACTCCAGTTTTAGGATAACAGATGAAAAAAATTCTCAACGTCTCCTTTGAAGTCAAAGAGCTGGACGAGTCCGGCATTTTTTCTGGATATGGCTCCGTGTTTGGCAACATCGATGAGGGCCGGGACATGGTAGCGCATGGCGCTTTTGCAAAGACATTGGTTGCCCATGCAGCAGCTGGCACGATGCCGCTCATGTACTACAGCCATCATTCAGGCAAAGAGACTGGTGAGTGGCTGGAAATGCACGAAGACGAATACGGCCTGTATTGCAAGGGTAAGCTGTGGATAGATGGTCCACACCCAGATCCTGACGCCCTCAAAGCCTACCGAGGGATGAAAAAAGAAAAAGCAGCCATGGGTCTCTCCATTGGCTACGCCATCGCTACTGGCGGCTCTGATTATGACAGAGATGCAAATATACACATTCTTAAAGAGCTTGACCTGTGGGAAGTATCGCCCACCCCGTGCCCCATGAACACGCTGGCAGTGGTTGGGGATGTTAAAGAAATTAAAACCGTGACCGATCTGGAAAAGCACCTGCGCCAGGCAGGCGACTTGAGCCGCACAGAGGCCAAAAGGATTGTCCACGTTTTAAAAAGCAGCATGCGCCAGGCATGCGCCCTTGAAGATGTGAAACAGTTAATCGAAAAAAATATTACCACCCTTGGAGGGTAACCACCATGCCTGAAATCGAATTAAAAGAACTGCTTACCAAGCAGAACGAGGCCTTTGATAAATTTAAAAATTCCAACGATGCCCGCATAAAAGCGATCGAAGAAAAAGGTTTTTCAGATCCGCTCCTGGAGGAAAAGGTAGACAAGGCCAATGTCGACCTCACTGCCATAGCTAAGCAGATGGCCGAGCTTGAGAAAAAACTCAATCGCCCTGGTGCAGGTAAGAGCGACGATGCGCCAGAGGTGGCCGAGCACAAGGCTGCGTATGGCGGGTTTTTGCGCAAGGGCAAGGTTGGTAACCTGGAAGCGTTGGAGATGAAAGCGCTTAATGTGACCACCGACGCAGACGGCGGGTATGCAATGCCAATCGCCATGGACAGCCAGGTGTTGTCATTGGTGCGTAACGAATCCCCCATGCGCCAGGAGTGTACCGTGCGCCAGATCGGCGGCGGTGTGTACAAGCAACTGGTTAACCTGGGCGGCACTGGTTCTGGTTGGGTGGATGAGGATGACGAGAGGACAGAAACCGGGTCGCCTAAACTGACTGTTATCTCTCCGTCAATGGGCGAGATCTACGCCAACCCAGCCGCAACCCAGACCATGCTTGATGACTCCCTGTTTGATGCAGAGGGCTGGTTGACGGATGAAATCTCCAAAGATTTTGCCGAAAAAGAGGGCGCAGCCTTTATCTCTGGCACCGGTGTTAAGCAGCCCAAGGGTATCCTTGCTTATACCTCTGTGACCACTGCAGATGCAACCCGTGCTTTTGGCCAGCTGCAGCACCTGGTAACAGCAGCAGTTGCGGCAATCACCTCTGATGAGTTGATGGATTTGATCTATATGCTCAAAAAAGGGTACCGCACTGGGGCCAAGTGGATGGCAAACTCTGCTGCTGTTGGCTATGCGCGTAAACTCAAGGACAGTGACGGCCAGTATCTATGGGCCCCTGGCCTTGAAGCTGGTCAACCTGCCACCATGCTTGGCTATGCCATGGCAGACAACGAGGATATGGCAGACATTGGAGCAGGCAACGTGGCGGTGGCGTTTGGTAACTTTAAGCGCGGCTACCTGATTGCGGATCGGTTCGGCATCCGCACCTTGCGTGATCCATACACCAATAAGCCTTATGTCCACTTTTATACCACCAAGCGTGTGGGTGGCTGTTTGTTGGATTCCAATGCCATTAAATTGCTGCAGCAGAAAGCAAGCTAAGCAAAAACACCCCAGGGCAGGCTACCTGTCCATTACTAACTCCTGGCAGGGCCCCTCCTTCCCTGCCAGGGGAAAGTGGAGAACGTATGCAGGAAATTATAATTAAAGAAGGTTTCAGGATGCATGGCATTTTCTACTCTGCCAGCAAAAAACCACAACCGGTACCGGAAAAGGTAGCAGTGGCAGCAATCGGCAGCGGCCTGGCGGCAGCAGTGCCAGAGCAAAAAACACTCCCTACAGCACCGAAAAACAAAGAGCTGCGGCAACTGCTGCAAAACAAAGCCAAACAAAAAGCACCTGAAAACAAATGAAACTTGAGCGGGTAACCCCACCAACAGCAACACCGGTAAGCATTGACGATCTGCTGGACCATCTCTGGACTGTGTACGACAACACCAAAGATGCCTACCTGCAGAAACTGCTCACCGGTGCAACTAATCATGTGGAGACCGTTACCGGTCGCAAGCTGGTAAGCCAGGTGTGGCGCGGGTACCTGCAAGCATGGCCGCTTTCAGGCGAGCCTATCATGCTGCCCTATGGCCGGATAGTAAGCGTGGATGAATTCAACTGGCTCGATGTTGACGGCAACGACCATACCTTGACAGCCTCCACCGATTACCTGCCAGCCGTGATCGGCCCAGAGCCACAAGTTATACCAATCACCTCCTGGCCCTCAGAGGCCCTGTTTATCGTCGACCCGATCCGCATAAAATTTACCGCCGGGTTTGGCACCCCTGCAGAGGTACCAGACGACCTGCGCCACGCAATCAGCATGCTGGCTGCGCACTGGTATGAGAACCGTGAGTCTACCATAACCGGTACCATGATTAGCAAGGTGCCCATGGCGTTCGATTCCCTGGTAAGCCCTTGGCGGATGCGTCATGTCTAAAGAAATTATTAGCCTTACTGGCAATATGAGCAGGTTTGATGCCACCATGGCTCGGCTTCGTATTAAAGATTATTCGCCGGTCATGCAAAAAATTAGCGACCGCTATCTTAAAACAATGGCCCGCCGTGGGTGGTCAGGATCTGGCCTGCACTCGGTGAGCGGTGAGCTTGAAAAAGCAATAACCCCTTTCCACGGCAAAAGGTCTGCCGGGGTTGGCATCCGTACCACTAAGGGTAAGGACAAGGTTTTGCCAAAGGCCATTACCCATACTTACGGCGCACGAAAGGGGAGCTTTCCCCAGGGTCCAAAAGGACGCAGGTCTGGCAGGAAATCGCCATGGGGAAGAATCCCAGCGCGGCCCTTTATGCCCGCCGCCATGCCAGGCAGTTACCAGCGAGGTGCAGAACAACTGATTATGGATTTTATCGATGATCGACTTTAACAGCCAGGCGGCAGCCATCACCGGCAAGCTGGAGGCAACCATTACCGCTGCCAAGACAGTGCGCAATCTGGGTGAAGAATCGCGCCAGCGTAACCGACCAGCCATCCTGCCAGCCATTGACCTGGCTCTGGCGCGGGCGGATCTTAAAGACGGCGGTAACGGCCACTATAACACCCGTATTAAATGGTCGGTGCTGGTCCGCACTAATGCCATGACCGGCACTGATGGTGCCCTGGCCCTGGTAGACCAGGTGCTGGAAACACTGACCGGATACGCACCAGCGAGCGGAACCAGCCCAATGGTGCCAGAATCGGTAGAATATTTTAACCAGGATGACCGCGCAGACGTAAGCTACATCCTTCTTTTTTCCACCACGGCCTCGCAAGTAGCCGTTAACCCATCCTGCTGAGCTATCAGCGATACGAGGTGAGCAACAATGAGCACACGTAACTACAAACTGGCAGGCTGTCTGTGGGCAACCCCTGTCAACAGTGCAGGCGTTATCACCGGCGACCGGCGCAAATTTGGCAACTGTCACCCCATGACCATCCAGGTCACCATGAAATCCGCCGATATGCTCAGCGCTATGTGTGGCAACGCTGGCCAGGTGATTGAGTCCAAGAACGAGATAGATACTATCTCCGGCGCAATGACGCTCCACCAGTGGGACGCAGCTGTGGCCGGGTATGCGGTGGGTGCAAAACCTGTTGCCCTAGTCGGGGAAGGGTCCACTATCACCACCCAAGACGTGACCGCTCCAGAGGCTGGCGTGTGGGTAGACCTGGGCGCGAAAGGGCTCTCTGCGGTGGTGATTAAAGACGCAACCGACACCACAACGTATGTGCAGGGTACGGATTATTTACTGAGCGAACAGATGGGCCTGTTGACCATTATTGATGGTGGCGACATTACCGCTGCAGATGTGCTCCACCTGGATGCTACCGAGGCCGCGGAAACCGGCTATCGCCTCTCTGTGGGTTCGGAGCTGCAATCGTTGGTGCGCCTGGAGGGAGCGTTGAAAGACACCAGTTCTGGTAAGCAGATAAATTTTTTGGCCTACTGCGCCAACCTGAGTGCCGATGGCGGGATCACGCTTATATCCAGCCCGGATACTGATTATGAAGAGCTGCCCTTGTCCGTGAGTTTTATCACTCCGGACGGCTACACCACCCCAGCAATTATCGACGGTATGGAGCTGTAGAATACCATGGCAGAACCAATTAAAATGGCTGGCCGTGAGATCACGGTCCACCAGTTGACCATAAGTGAAGTGCGCGATTACCTGGCCTACATGCAGGATCGAGAGGCGTTGCGGCTGAGCTGGGAGCGGTATGAGACCACCCTGGAAAAATTGCGCGAGGAATACGGCGAAGAAGGGGTGGTGGTTGAGGCACCAGGAAAACCGGAAGAGGAGTTGGCGCAGCCGCACACGGTTGACCTGCTCTTTAACGATCCGGTTACTGCCAAAGCTGTCTCCATGGCTTCTGATATGTCCATGGAAGAGTTAGAGGGCAACTACTCCCAGCAGGAAATGAAGGCTTTAATTGATGCCGTGCGAGGTCAGAACCCTTTTTTGCTCGGGATGATGGAGAGGTTTGCCAGTCACTAGCAGCAGTGCGCCACTCCATCACCAGGGCAGTGTGCGCCTTGATCAGCGACGGCCACACCTATGCGTGGAATTACACTTTTGAACAATTTGAAGAGGTCTGCACGTGTCTAAAAGAGAGATAGATTTTATCCTCACCGTAGATAATGCCAAGTTTACCAGGGCGCTGTCAAGGTCAGCGACCAAGGTGGACAAGATGGCCTCTTCTATTGCTAAAAAGATGAAGCCTGCAACGGCGGCTTTTACAAGTTTTAGCAAAGGTGTGGCTCTGGCAGGAGCCGCCGGTGCTGCTGCTGTCGCTGCCGCTGGGATCTACAAGCTCAACAGTGTTGTGCGTGAGTCCATAGAGTTGGCCAACGTCCAGGAGGCTGCAGAGACCAAGCTGGCCGCGGTGCTCAACGCCACCGGCGGCGCTGCAGGGTACTCTCTGGAGCAGCTGAAAGGCATGGCCGGGGAAATGCAGGGCCTTACCACTGTTGGGGATGAGGTAATAATTAACTCCATGGCGGTGCTGGCTACCTTTAAAAATATTAAGGGCGCCAACTTTAAAGAGGCCACCCAGGCTGCGCTGGATATGAGTGCTGTTTTGGACCAGGATCTGAAAACCTCCACCCTCCAGTTGGGTAAGGCGCTCAATGATCCAGTCAAAGGCATGTCCGCCCTCACTCGTTCTGGGGTCAGTTTTACTGAGGCTCAAAAAGAGCAGGTTAAGGCAATGCAGGCCGCTGGTAACATCTACGGGGCGCAAAAGATCATCCTTAAAGAGATGTCTGCCCAGTTTGGCGGCACTGCGGCAGCATTGCGCGGCACTTTTAAAGGGGCACTTGAGGCAGCTGGCAATGCCTTGGGAGACGTAAAAGAAGAGATCGGTTTTGCTATTACCAAGAATACTTTTTTTATAGAGTCGCTCAACCTGATGGAGCAGAAATACATTTCCCTTGGTGGGTATATAAAGGCGAACCGGGAAGAGGTGATGGAGTGGGCAAAGCAGGGGGCGCTTTCTGGGTTGGATTTTGCCGAGGGGTTGGTGTCTGGGGCGGATATTGTGTACCGCTCCTTTTCTGGTATCCAAGGCCTTTTTCAGGCAACTGCCGGATCTGCGCTGTATATAAGCGGCGGCATATTTAACATTATCGAAGCAGCGGCCAAGCTCAGCGACCAGCTCCACCTTACCGAAAACGCAGCAGCAGAGTGGGGCGTTAACTCCGAAGCTGCCTTTGCTGCTGCAGACGATATCTTTGCCCAGGCTGCTGGAAATTTTGAACAGATGCAGAATGGCTCAAGCAAGCTCCAGTTTGTACAGCAAAAAATTGCAGGGCTCCGTACTGAGCTGCAGCAAATAGAGGCCACCGAAGTGGACCCAGCAGCCAAGCTGGCAACCAACACTGCAAAATCTATTACTGCAACCAAGCAGGAGTTAAAGAAGATAGATGGCACCTGGGTCCAGGTCAATAAACTACAGACAGCACTTGCAACTCTCAATGAGACACCAGTGGATCCCACCGCAGGGCTGGCAGAAAACGCCGAAGAAGATGTAGCCAACGCAGAAACCCAGTGGCGGTTGATCAACGGGATCTGGACTGACATCAGCAAAAAGAACGATGCCACCACCAAGAAGAGTGCCGATGCCTTTACCTCTAACTGGGACACGGCCATGGGCGAGTTTGAACAGTCGTTTAATGTCTCGGCTGATAAAATTGAGGCACGGCTCAAGAAGCTGGCAGGACCGCACCAGGTAACGGTGCAGGTAACAGAAGCCAGGCAGGGCGGCGGGGTTATCGGCTCCGCAATGCAACACCTAGCCACCGGCGGCACAGTGTGGAAAAACGTTTTAGGCGGGGCCAGGTTGCCAGGATTTGGTGGTGGCGACCGGGTACCAGTAATGGCCGAGGCTGGAGAAGTGATGATAAACAAGATGGCCTCCAAGGCAGCAGGTTACAAGGCAGCGCTGGCCTTTAACTCCCAGCGGTGGGACGTGGTTATTGCTGAGCTGCTCAAGCGTTTTAACCTGCCAGGTATTCTTAAGGCTAAAACCGGTGGGATTATCAGTCGCATGCCACAGCCAGTATTGCCTAAATTTGCAGTCCAACACCTTGTCACTGGTGGCCCTGTGCTCTCCTCCTCGGGAGCAGGGGCTGCTGGCGGCAGCGTAATCAATGTAACCCTTCATTATTCCGGCAGCGGTACCAGGCAAGATGCCTCCAGGATGACTGACATGGTGATGCAAGAGATCCAGCGCCGCGACCGGGGGCGTACCTCATGATTCTTGGGCCCTTAACTTTATCCGATCACCTTATCCTGGATGGTTTGGAAACTGCTGCGCCAGTGGTGCATAGCTACCGCCGTTTGATTGGTGGGGCTGGTGTCCTCCAGACAGATGGCAACCAGGGTGGCCGGGTGTTGCGCCTGGTGAGCATTAAGCATTTGGAGCTCGCCGAGGTAGTGGCCATCCAGGGTCTCGTGGCAGCGCGGCAACCGATAACCATAGTCCATCACCGGGGCACCTTTACCGTGTTGATAATTGAAACAAACGTGGAGCCAGACCGGCAGCGAGCCAACCCAACAGCCGATGAATGGTACAGCGGCGAGATTGTTTTACAGGAGATTTAAATGGCCATAACCAGTAGCGAACTCAATTATTTTTATAATGCGGCGGTGGTGAATGCCACCTCCAGCAATGGCGGGCGGATTGACCTGGGCAACCGGATTAGCTCCGGGGTGGCCGAGGCGCTGTTTGGTCACAGCCTGGAGAATGAACGCATCAGCGGCTCTGTTGTCTATCGCAAGCTGTTTCCATTGGTGGCTAATGACGCGGATCTGTCCTTGTTGGCAGCTGGGTTGTGGCTGGATAGCCCCACCCCTGCCGAGGATTGGTTGTATCTGTTTGCCGGTACCCAGCGGGACACCCAGGGCGGTATATCTGGACCGCGAAAGTTTGGCAGTGCAGTGCTTAAGAGTGATGTCGATGCCGGGGTTTCAATCGTGGTTGTGACCGTTGAGGACGCTGGCTTGGTGGGCCTGTTTGCCAATGCGGATATGGTCAAGATTACCAGCAACACAGGGGTGTTGACTGCTGCCAATACCGAGATCAAGACCGTGTCCGGGGTGCCCGGCGTGAGTGAGTTGGATATCACCCTTACCTTGAGTGGTGGGCTGGATAATGCGTACACCGTAGCTGATGGGGCGAGGGTGTGTTCTGTGTACCAACCAGGCACCATTGCCACCGGGATCGATAACGTGAGCGCCACCGGGTTGTCCTACACTGCCGACTCGTTGGCAGGCGATAATCTGGGCACCATCGAACAAACCTGGACCCTGACCGGATCTGACAGCGCAGCCTTTGGGGTGGTGGGTGATACGGTGGGCGCACTTGCAGGCGGCACTATCTCTGCCGAGTTTGCACCGCTTAATCCGATTAACAGCAAACCCTATTTCGCACTCCCTGCTGGCGCGATCACCGCCATGGCTGCTGGCAATACCCTGGTTTTCCAGACCCACCCTGCTGCACCTCCTGTTTGGCTGGTCAGGGAAACCCCTGCAGGCTGTAGCAGTTTTGTCGATGTAAATAAGGTCAAGCTCCGCTTTTTTGGAGAATCCGGCTCCTGATATTTTTTAACCTAACGAGGATACCATGCGCATAGAACCAACACAGGCGGCAGTCAACCAGCTGCTCCATGTCCGCCGGGATAACCGGGGCGGGACTCTCCGCATTATCGGCACCCTGGGAGCAGAGACCGTGCCCCTGGAGCAACCAACACAGCTGGCGCCAGATGTAGATAACGATAGTCACTGGACCTCTATCATGTCTGGTGGCGCAGCCTATACCTTGGACGCGGGCAACAACGCACGGGGCGTGCCGTATACCGGGCTGATGCGGATAAAAAAACCGCTCTCCACTGGCAACGCCTTTGGCGTGGAGTATGCGTAATGTTTGCCGATATCTGCGCTGATCCGTTTGGCGGTGTCTTTGCTCTGCCGATGACGGCACCCAGCGAAGAGGATAGCGGTACCCTGGAGATGCTGGACGATCTGGAAATGACAGACGACTTGGAGATGGATTGATGACAAAAAAAATACTGATTGGCCTCCTGTTGCTGCTTGTGCCGGTGGGTATAGCCACAGCTGCCAAGCAGACTATTGAGTCTGGGGCAGGTATCCTGTGGAGTGGCCAAAAAACAAAGATAAACGCCAACTTTACCGAGTTGTACAGCGCTGATGCTGGTCACGATGCCAAGCTGGCCTTGATGGGGGTTGAGGTATGGGTTTCGGGCGGCTCCTATGCAGAGCATGCCATGTGCTCGTATCTAGGCAAGTTGTATGTGGCCAAGGCTGGTGGCGCGAGTGGTACCGATGATCCGGCCACCAACGTCAACCAATGGACCGCGTTTACCGGCGATGGGGCCAGCACCTTTGCCGAGTTATCCGGCAATCCCACCGATAACTCCGCCCTGGATACAGTGCTCACTGCCAAACAGGCCAGAGTGACCGGCACCTGCCCCGGCCAAGTGATGACCGGCATCAACGTAGACGGCACCGCTATCTGTGAGGATGCGGCCACCGGGTCCGGAGATATTGAGGGGGTAACCGCTTCCACCGGTTTAACCGGCGGCGGCACCAGCGGCACGGTACCACTCGCTATTGACCCAACCTATACCCAGCGCCGTGTCTCTGCTGAGTGCCCGGTGGGTCAATCGATCCGTAAGGTGTACGAGGACGGCAGCGTTGACTGTGAATTTGACGACGGCTCCGGCTCCACTAATCTGGGGAGCTCCACCACCACCACCACCGTTACCATTACCAGTTCAGCTGGTGCGGATACCACCTTGCCTGCTGCCACGGCAGACGACGCAGGGGTGATGACTGCGGCCATGCAAGGCAAACTGGCCGGGGTGGGTGAAGGTGCAACCGACGATCAGAGCGGCGCAGAAATTAAAACCGCTTACGAGTCCGAGGCCGACACTAACGGGTTTACCGACTTAGAAAAAACAAAATTGGCAGGGATCGGCACTGGTGCCAGCAATGCCAGGGCCAGCCACATCGGTACCCAGGTTGCTGCTACCATCTCCGATTTTGAGAGTGCTACTGCTGCCAATGCGTCCGTGGCCGCCAATACTGCAAAAGTATCTTTTAGTACCACCGCATCTACCAGGCTGGCAGCGATAGAGGATGGGGCAACGGCTGATCAGGCAGCAACTGAGGTACCCTTTACCCCAGCAGGAACCATTGCCGCAACCAACGTGCAGGACGCCATAGAGGAGGTTGCTAACGAGGCCACCGGGGCTAACCTGGGCAATTCTCCAGATGCAGACAGCGTACTGGTAACCTCCAGCAGCGGTACCAATACCGATATACCAGCAGCCACCACCAGTGCAGCCGGGGTAATGCCAGCCAGTGACAAGGTGTTGCTCAATAGCGCGGTGCAACCGAGCGATAACGTAACATTGGGAACCATATCTGCTGGCACAGGTGGCTTTATCGTTGATGCAGATGGCGACGTTATTGGTAAATCATTTTCCGTTAATCCTACCGCACTGGGCGGGCAAGTTGTGGCATTTTCCGAGGATAGCGACAACGGTACAAATTATGTTGGTTTTGGCTCCCCTGCATCTAATGATAACGACCTGGTCCTTTTGCTCCCAATAGTTGACCCCGCAGCGGGACAGGTTTTAAATTGTGCTGCTCCCACCTCCGTAACTTTTTCTGACGGTGTTGCAAGAGATGCAACGGTGTGCAGTTGGGTATCTAAGCAAGATCTTAATGCAAATCTTACTGACCTTGCAGACGGCAGTTTGAGTGGTGGCAAAGTTGGCACAGGAATTAATGCTGACAATATCTCCACGGGGACTGTAGCAGATGCACATATAGCATCAACAATCGCACGCGATAGCGAGATAACTGTCACAGCCAATTCGGGGACGGTTGAAATATTTATTTTAGATGATTGCGCTACCGCAACCGGAATGGCAACGGGGGATTTATGTTTCGAATATTAATTGCCCTGCTCCTTTTCCCCGTTCTTTGCTCCGCCCAGGTAGATACTGGCGCTGTCGATTTGGTTTATGACCAAACGAAAGTCTACACAGGCTCAGCTTGGCTTGATGTTACGAAAAAGCGTTATGATGGGACATGGGCGCTACTCGATGTCGTAGAAGGTGGTGGCGATACGGCTTGGATTGGGACGCCTTCCGATGCGTCCGGTACCTCTACTCAAACCCCAACCACTGGCTATGGCTCCAGTGCTGATAGAGTATATTGCAGGACAGTTGCGCCTGAGGTGAACATAACCCTGGAAGCGTTAAGCCCTTATCATAAGGTAACCACCTGGACACCGGAAATGAATGTGTACGGGTTGGTATATGTTAACAAGCTCCTTGTTGCTAAAACACAAGAACTCTCCTACATGCCTACCGGATCGTGGCTTGATTACGTCAGTGGCGCATTAATAGTAGAGAGTGGAGAGAGCCTTGACGCTGACATAGGTGATGATATCCAAATATGTGTTGGTGGAGAGTTTACACAAGCCAGTAACCTTGGTGTCTATAGCACTCCAGGGGATAAAATTAAGTTTTTCTCTGATGCTTGGGTGGGCGGGTTACCACCTATTGATATTACAGGACACGGTGAATCTGAAACAACAGGGCTTGGCATTATCCTGCAATACGTGGAGAGGTAGCAGATGAGAACTACAACCCTACTCTTACTCTCTTGGCTCGTTGCAGCTACAGCCTGGGCTAGTTTTACCGGTAGCGGTGCTTTCACCTATTCGGCCGGTGGCGGTGCAGAGCCAGGAGATACAGCCCCGCCGGAAGGGGCTATTGCGATTGCCCAAGCTGATGTCCCTAAAACTATCAACTCTGCTGGCGACTATTATTTAAGCGAAAACCTTTCTGCTGCGTCAGGAAGCGCCATTACTATCACTGCAAATGGTGTCAAGATATGGGGTAACAACAAGAGTATTGCTTATGCTCAGAGTGGTGCTGGCAATGCTATTTATTACAATGTTGGCAACACCAGTGGAGCACTGGTCAACGGGGTGACTTTTAACCAAGGTGCGTACAGTGGGAATACCTATGTGTACGCCATCCGTGGTTCTGGATACGGTTACACGATCCACGACAACGATTTTAACGTTGTTGCTCATGCAGGGTATTCGACAAGGGCATACGGTATCAGAATCGAAAGTTCTGGCGTAGGGAATGAGTTGTATAATAACAACTTTGACCTAAGTGGCGCGGATAGGTTTTACGCATTTTACTGTACAGGTACATGGGACATACATCACAACACCGTACTGGTTCACAACCATACCCTGCCAAGTGATGGGCGATACCCCTATGTTTTTAACATCGTAGGGTACAACTACACTATCCATGACAACACCATTACCGTACAGGCAGACAGTCGGGCTGTAAACGTATATGCAGCCTGGAGCCCTACTGCTGACGGTCACGAAATCTATAACGAAACTATTAACTTTGCTGGTGATCATGGCCGAATCTTCTTGATGGATTCCGGTACTGACAACTGGAACATTCATGATAATGACATCACCGTCACCTCTCAAAACGGCTCTGGCAACAGTGTAGCTGTTTTCCGTGCCAGATCATCCAACACTAATGATGCAGGCTCCACCGGACATATCATCCACAGTAACAATGTTGACGCTTCCGGGTCAGATGCCGACACTTCCATTGTCAGTCTTGGTGATGATCCACCAAACGCGACTGCTGATATCCTCATTTACAACAATATATTCAAGTCCTCTGGCGATGTAATCAAACTCTATAGCTACGATGGTATGGTTTCCAATGTAGATATATATAGCAATATTTTAGAGCATACTGGTGGCAATACTGGCGGCTACGTTGTGACGAGTAATGACCCTGCGTATTCTGATATAGTTTTTTCTCATAACGAGATCAGCACCAACAGGTCGGACGGAGACAAGGTGTACACGACCTATAACAACTCATCCAATATCACCCTTTGTCAATCTGATGTGACAGCTTCGGATGTTGCCGGTGGCGGATCGGTAACCGTAACAGAGAGTACTTGCCAGAACAATTGGCTCGGTACGCCTATCCAAACTTTATAGTGAGTTCATTATGACACGATCAGTCGCAGTAATCGCATTGCTCTTGTTGTTGGGTGGGTGTAGCGGGACAATGGCACCTATCCCGCTGGAGGTTTTGGAGCAACTGCCAGAGACCGTGGACGGTGTGTCCAAGCAAAACACAAAGCGGCTTGGCTACATCACCGACACCTCTACAGCCAAGGAAATGATAACCAAAAATGCAAATGTGCAAATATTGCTAGGGTATTTTGATGCTGTTGCTAAAGCTGGCACCGAAATAAAAATGAAGATGGTTAAGCGTACCGTGGTTGTTAACGGGCAATCATTTTCGTGGGACGAGCCTACCGTTGATTACGCCAAGCACACCCCAGCGCCAAGCACTGCTTTTATTGCTAAACTCTCCATGGACCCAAGTGTACATCCAGGATGGAAAACGGCTGAAAATATTTTTGGTACCGCGTTTAAATTTGGGACCATTGCTTTCGGTATAGATCGATTTACCGGAATGGTCACAAGTATGACCGATACCCCTACGTATAGCAATAGCCCTGTAATTCAGAGTTACAATAAAGCTGGTGCAGGGCAGGAGTTTGGTATGGAGGGGCAGTATCAAGGCCCATATGCGCCTGTTAATGAGCCAGCTGCAGGCGGAGAAGAAGAATCCTCCAGTAGCGAATGGTTCAACGGGATCGTGGGTTGTAGCTCTGGGCAATCCTATATTGATGGCAAATGCAGTGTGCAACCATAGGAGATTTAAAGTGGACAATTTAAAACCAAGTTGGCAGTCGTTAGAAGGTATTTTGCAGGGAGTGATGGTGGTGGCAGTGTTGGTTATGGTTGGCTATATCACCTATCAAAACACGCGCCCTGTTGATCCATCTGTGCAGCAACTGATTGTGGCCAAGGCCCTGGAGGCGGCCACGACATTTAATGATATTTTAGCGGTTAGTCAGCTTACAACGAGAGCACCGCTTGATATTTGGGAGATGCTGCAACCGTTAGCGCTGCTCTTTCCCGGGTTGCTTTCCCTTGGCCAATTTACAGGTAAACGCACTGGGCTTAAGCAAACACTTATTACCTCTCCTAAAGTGTAGGTGTGCTCTATGGCCCTGACCGAAAAAGACAGAAAAGAGATTGCTGCGGCGGTCGCAGCAGAGCTGAGTGCAGACATGGAGCTACGCCATGATGCTTGCAAATTTGGCATTGATCCAGGGCAGCACCAGCGGGACCATGAGCAAATGCAAGAAATGGCCGTTTTTTTTGCTCGTGTCAATAATATCAAATGGAGTATCCCGCGCACAGTGGTGAGTATTATTGTTGCCCTGGCTGTGGTTACCCTGCTCAAGAGTTTTGGCTTTTCGATTGATTTTCCACCGGTTGGTGGGCCATGAATACCTCCTTAATACTAACCTACATCCCAAGGCCAGATGACGATGCCCCTGGCGCGGACACCGATCTCTCTATTGCCCTGGAGCAGGATGAGTACCCGTTTAAGTCGCCAGGCGCGTTTGAGGAATGGATGGCGGAGCGGGAGCTTGTCCCTACTGTATCCAACCTGATCCAGGCATATGAGGAGTACAAAAGCGCCTGTACTGCTGACGGTGTGCTAGAGGTGGGGTTGCGGGTCTATCTCTCTGACATGACAGCGGCCTATAGCCTGGTGACCAGTTACGGCACTGTTGGCCCTGGTGAGTTGGTTGAGGATACCAGGACCGAGCGGGTGGAGCTTGACCTGGCTGATAACCAGGGGGTTGATTTTGGCACCATCACCGCAGCCGAGTTTGAGGGTGATGTGCGTGACGATGCCGGGGCTATTATTGCCGCTCCGGAGCTGGTACTGGATGGCCAGCAGGTGACCGCGCCGCAGCTGCTGGACGGTACTTTGGCAATCACCAAAAACGTGAGCTATTGGCATCATGTACTGACCCTGGAGCCCAGGGACGCCACCGAAGAGCAACAGGCCAGTGATGATTTTAATATTGGCGACCTCTACGCTGCCACGGTCAAATTATATGCCGGTGGTCAAAAAGAGTCGGTTGAGATTGAGATGCCGGAAAATTTTGGCACCTGCGAGGGTGGGTATAGCATTGGCGGTGGAGCCCGACAGCCGGTGGAAGAGGATGGCGAGTACGAGGTGGTGTTCGAAGCGTTTGATTTTTGCACCGGCGACCCCATCATCGGTGCCGAGTTTGTGGTGGATGGTAACCCGGTGGGCGATCCATCCGGCGGGACGGTGCTCCAGGGTGGCGACCACGGGGTGGTGGTGACTGCCAGTGGTTATAAATCCAGCGACGCCGACGACCTGGACGAAAACGACAGCTTTACTCTGTCCGGTACCGAGGCATGATAACTCGCTACAAAAAAATAGTCAGCCTGCCTCTAAAGCGGTTGCCGTCCGAGCCCGCAGACTGCCCGCAGGAGACCCGGTGCGAGCTGGAGGTTATCGTGCCAGATACTGCCGAGAGCATGGAGGTGAGTGTCGACGACCAGGGCCGCAAGGTGGTCAAAGTGGGGTTGGTCCAAGAGGGCGGCGGCTGTGACTATAAGGTGCGGGTGGGCATGCTGGTTGATGGCCCTACTGAGTACCTGCGGACATTTGTCTATGTTTATAAAAAAGGGACTGCTTACGAGCTGATATTTGATATGGCCGCTGGCAAAGCATTGGATATGAACACGTTTGTGGGCAAGGCTGGAAGTCCGGCTAACCCTGCAGCAAACCCTGGCATTAGAGACGCCGCCTGGTTGGCCTGGTTTGCGTATAATTTTGAGTATTCTGACCAGGGGATAACAGTTCCCATGTCAGCCGATAAAACGCAGCCTGATAGTGGCGTAGCAGACTGGACAGTAAAGGAGCGTGTGTCCGGTACAATTACCCCGATGAAATCGGCCTGTACGCAGACAGCAAACGTCGTGAACGAATCTGTTTACATCGCTGAACCAACAACGTACTACCGGGAAACACTAAACCAAGTGGGTTCCTTTCCCGAGGATTGTGCCGCGCACTTGGCGCAACAAACCACTTGGTCTAGTTTTGGTACATATACCGCTAATAGCGTAGCTGAGACAAACTATTCGGCAGGTTTTGGTTACGGCTATGACGTATATGATGGGGTGCTTGGCACCTTAGCAGGTAAAATACGTTTTACCCTAAAGGCTGCCACTACCGTGATAGTGCACACTTACCCTGGGTCTTTTCCGTATACGTTTATAGAGCAAGGTAAATCCTACGCTTACGGAACTGACGTGTTCGGTTTGTACAGTTACAGCGCCATAGACAGTTTTGATTGGGCGGTACAGATAACAGCAGGAGCAGAGTATAAGGCCATAGGGACTTTTGTTGACTTAACATCTCAGTTTGGGGAGGCAACAGGATTATGGACAGCGGTACACAGCGAGGGAGAGCTATTCTTCGTTTTTCTAGCAGGGACTTATCAACGGTACCAGATTTTCAACATGAGCGACTGTAATGGAGCTCCAGGGTGTGACAACAATGGCTGTTACAATTTGTACGTGGGCGGGGATTATAGCTCCCTGGGTAATATGTACAGCATCATGTCGCCCGTCAGCTATTGGCCGGGGGTGTGTGAGTATAGTTTCGTGATGGAAAATAAAATTGCGCCAGCTGTGGTAGTCACCAGATACTCAGACGTCCCTGGTTTAACTATGGGTCAGCCTGCATCAGCGACAGCAATCATTAACGCCTCGGACGCTGCTCTTTCAAGAAAAGTGGGCGCGGCTGTGGCTAACCTTGTGGAAACGGTGCAGGCTGCGTGGCCCGTTGCTGCAATTAGCGTGCACCAAACAGGTCCAGGATGGGTGAAACTGTGCAAGCTCAAGGTATAGAAAACAGAAGAGAGGGTCGCCCTTCTGGACCTGACATGGAGGATGACTGATGCCTGATGGAGCGTTGGATATAGTATACGGCTGCGCAACCAAAGTGGCTGGCTCGTTGGATATAGTTTACTGGTGCGCGCCTCTGGTGGCCGGTGAGCTGGAGATTGTGTATGGATGCGCCCAGGGTGTGGAGGGTGCGCTGGAGATCTGTTACCGGTTGCCTGGGGTGGTGGCCGGTGAGCTGGATATTGTATATGCCGTTTCCGGTGGCAAGGTGGATGGTGCGCTGGAGATTGTGTATGGCCTGCCTGAGCGCATGCCGGTGGCTGGTTGCCTTGATATTGTCTATGGCTGCGCCGAGCTGCCTGGATGGCATGAGGATCACGTTGGTACCGGGTTGGTTGCGGTTGATGGTGTAGCGGTTGGGGTTTCGTCTATCAGTATTAAAAACGATCTGGCATGGCTGAGCTGCACCGTTACCGTGGAGAGCGAGCGAGATTATGCGGCCTGTGTGCCTGGTCTTGAGTTGACGGTTTCCGCCCTGGGGGAGCTGTTTGTGTTCACCATTGAGAGCCGAGACCGGACCACCCGCCATGGCGGTATTGATTATGATGTGACGGCCCTTTCTGCTGCTGCCTGGTTGGATGCGCCATATGCAGAACCTGTGAGTGGTGAGCTGTCAGGTATGGCCTCTGGGATTGTTGCCGGGTTGGCAGGTGCGGTTACCATTGATTGGCAGACGGTGGACTGGCCCATTGGTGGCGGGGTATTTTTTGCTGCGGATGAGACGCCTTTGGAGCTGATCCGTAAACTGGCTGCTGCTGCAGGTGCCGAGTTACAGTCTTTGCCAAATGGGATCTTGCTGGTGGAGGCGTTGTATCCGGTTGCTGTGCCTGGTTGGAGTGGAGTTACCCCTGCCTCCATCTTAGTGGACCAGTTAACCTGGTTTGACCTGGATGAGCGCACCGAACATAAGCCTGGCTATAACAAGTATCGTGTATCTGACAGCCTCACCGATAAATCGACACTGCGGCAAGAGGAGCAGGCGTTGACCGGATCAGCAAAAGGGATTCGGGGTTACCAGGTACCGTGGACCGGTGTCCTTACATTGCGACATACTGGTGGGGCTTGGGTAACTATCGAGCCAATGGGTATAGAGAGCCGCCAGGTAGAGGAGGTGGTGGAGTTTGTTGCCGGGTCTGCCAATACTGGATATCCGATTTACGGCCTGGTGACGGTTGATTGGCTCCATGAAGACCTGGGCACCGTTGATTTTAATGAGGATGGCACCCTGGAGGCCGGTGTTGATGGTGAAAGCCTGTTGGCAATTACTTATATTACTAAGTGTAAAAAGTGGCTTGTTCAAGATAGTAAAAACGAGCAACTGCAACTGGTGCTGGAGTAGGCATAATGGAATCTTTAGTGGTTCAGTTTGGGGAGTCGGTTTCTGCAAGCCAGCAGTTTGCGGTGTTTGAGCTGGACGATCAGTTCAACGTGGATGCTGATGGCAAGGTCAAAACCCAGTTTTACCCTAGGGAAGAGGTTTTCTTACGCCTCCACCATGGCGCGGATCTGCGCGTCACCCAGGTAATTGCCACCGATGGCATGGTGGTTGATATGGGCAGCGGCTCCAGGGATATCACCACGCAACAGGTTTTTCCTGCTCCCCTGGTCGAAACTGGTACCGAGCGCACCGGGGACGTAACCCTCGCCTATATCCCCGCCGGAAATCTTCATCCATCTTGGATGGGTCGTGCTGGATCTGGCCTGGAGAATGACGGGCGCCAGGTGTGGATCACTGGTGGTGAGCCCTGTATGGCGGATATTTCCTACCCGGTTAATTTTACCCTCTTTAAACTTATTCCACCGTCCATGAGCCTGGCAGGGGATGAGCAATACCCTGTGGCCGTGGTCGCCTATCTGGAGGCCGTATGATATCGGTTATCGTCCAACGCCAACCAGCAGGCAAGCCAGGGCCTGATATATCCGACGCCCTGATAACCACCGAAGCCGTGGCCAGAGAGCGCGGCCGCAATGAGATAGACGCTAATTGCTCAAGCCGCAAAATGCTGACCGGAACTGGTCCGGCATTAGCTTTTATTCGCCGTGGGAAAATTGTGGAAGTAATGCAAACCGGACGCCCTGCAGCACGGGCCATGGTAACCGGCTGGTCATTAGATATTACTCGCACAGAGGACAGTGTTACCGTGGATCAAACCCTGGACCTGGAGGCCATAGCATGAGGCTGCAGTTGGTAAAAAATAACGATAAAAAAACAATCACCGGCAAGGTTGTCAAGGTAGCCATGCCGGGCTGGTACCTGGTAAACGACAGCTCTGGACATACCTACCGCGTGGCAAGCAACGAGCTGTACCGGAAGGGCGAGCAAGTGCGGATTGTGGGTGACCAAATCGTGGGCACCGCCGGCACCGTCAAAAATCCATCTGTATATGAGGTGTGAGATGACCAGGCGTGAGCAGATGATTATAGCCCATGAGGGCTACCGGAAACACATATACACCTGTACCGCTGGCCGTAAAACCATTGGTTACGGGTATAACTTGGAGGTCGGTATGTCCGAAGATGAGGCGCTTTTACTGCTCCAGCACCGGCTTAACCTGCTGGACGAACAACTAGCCTATACTCTGCCTTTTTATACCCGGCTCTCTGCAGTTCGCCAGGATGTGCTGTGCGACATGGCATACAACCTGGGCCTGGCTGGACTGCTCAAGTTTAGAAAAATGCTCTCAGCGGTAGAGCGTGGGGGCTGGGACGCAGCAGTCTACGAGATGCTGGACAGTAAGTGGGCTAAGCAGGTGGGTAAACGAGCAGATGAACTGGCTTTTTTGATGCGCAGCGGAACCGACCAAACGAGCTGATGCTATCAGGTAAATCACCATTGCTTTTTTTGATTAAAAAAACAGCCATCCTGATTTTTTTACCGGAAGAATGTCATGTGGAATGCCACTTCTTCTTAAGGAAAAAGAGGAGAGGGCAGTGCAAGGGGGGGTGCTCTTGAAAATAATGTGTTAAATTGTGTTAAATTTCACTTCCCGCACAACCAATAAAAAAAGGGGTTAGCAGTCGCTAACCCCTTGATATTTCTTGGTGCCCGGAGCGAGAATCGAACTCGCACAGTCATACGACCGAGGGATTTTAAGTTTCATGGGCGTTAGCGTAACTTGCTGGATGTGCTTTTTTTTCTGCATAATTAATTTAACCAGGTGTGCTGAATTTTCCAAGTTCTTTCTTAAGTGCCTCTGCAGCTAAGCGGGAATAGAGCTCTGTGGTTGTGGAACTGGAGTGCCCCATTACCTGCTGCAGCTGGCGCAGGTTTACTCCCGATTCTGTGGTATGTACTCCAAAGGCATGACGGAATAAATGGGGGTTGATGTGCCTGGTGATACCGGCTCTTTTGCTAGCCCACTTGATAGCTGAGCGGAGATCCTTGCAAGGGGTACCGTCTTTCTTTGGCCACATGAGCCCGGCTTGTATTTCTTTTAGCCGTTTTTCCAGGATCGGCTTTAAGCTCGGAATAATTGGTACCACTCTTTCCTTGTTTCCTTTTCCTATCACCAGCATAACACCCTGTTGCATTAAAATCGTTTCAGCCTTTAAATTAATGGCCTCTGCAGACCTGAGTCCCCCCAGGTACAGGCACGCGAATAAACCGCATTTTGGCCAATCCATGGAGTTTATCAAAGCTAACATTTCTATCTGGCTTGGTACGTTGGGGAAGGGTGCCCGGGTGAGCTTTGGTGGAAATCTTTTTATTTTGACTGGCTGACAGAAGCCTCTTTCCGCTCCCCATTTGCAAAAGGATGAGAGTGCGGCCAGCTCTTTATTGATAGTTGATGGTACTACCCCTTCTTTGAGGCGTTTCTCTTTGTAGAGGTCTACCTGGCCATGAGTGATGCTGGTAAAAAGCTCTTTGCCAAAAAACTTGAGCAGAATCTTGAGGCTACGCCTGGTGCGATCCGTGCCTGCTGGCTGATGGTCGAGCTCGTAGGAGGTGATAAAGTCTGGCGCTGCTTCTTTGAGCTGCGGGAATGCGGAAATTTTCCGGCCACGGTTCTGACGGCGCAGTCTGGTTTCGGCAACCATGGCCTCTGCTTCGGTGCCTTCAACGGCTACGTTTTTCTGCTTCCCTTTGCGGCCTTCTGGTCGGTAATTGATGTACCACCAGCCAGGGCCTTTTGTTGGGTGAGGGCGGATAGACATAGTTTACCTCGAGGGCCACATGCCTTTTTCCTGCATTTTGGCGGTAGCTTCTAAGTTTTTCCAGCTGTTGCAGATATCTTTGGTGCAGTATTTTTGATGGACTATGGCGTACCCTGCTTGCACTAGGTGCTGATTGATGTTTAAGCCGTCAATGGAGATGGTTGCAACGGTTCGCCTGGGATTGCCGTTGTCTAGGTAATATGGCTCAACGGTAACTGTTTTTCCCGCAACCAGCCGCCTGACCTCTTCCTTGGCTTGTTTGTAGTAAAACTGGCCTCGTTCTGGTGTGTCGATTCCGTAAAGCCTTATCCTTTCCCTGTCTCCATCATGGAGCACGTCTATGGTATCGCCATCTACTACATGGCTGACTTTGCCTGTCCACGCGTATGCCGGGGCAATTATTAACAGGAGCAAGGGCAGCGCTGCCAATATTGCCCTACCCATTGAGTAGCTTACGGCCGACCGGACTACTTGACGGGACCATATTTTGAGCGCTGCACTGTGGGCACCCTTTATATCTGCTGGCGTGACGCCAAAGGGAGTAAATGACGCCAGGCAGCAGAAACATGAGCCAAGCTATTATTTCTATAAAAATACTACCTTTGGTGTATAGCTTAGGTTTGCCCTGGTAGCCGCAATTGACACAAACAGGTTGGTTTGCTGCTGCAGCTTCCTTGTATCTCTGTTTAAATGGCTTTTTAGGCGGTTGTTTACTAGGTGGCTGCGCACTTTTTTTCTTGTTATTTTGTCTTTGTATTTCAGCTCCAGAAATACCCATTTTAGTCTCCTGTTATTAAGCTAGCTTGTTTTTTTCGGTGTAACGCCTTTTAAATATCAGCGCTGGCGCCCATATTATTTCATCCTGAATATCGGTTGGTGAGTGCTTCAATTTCTCGTTTTCTGCAAAGCTGGTGCTGCAGTTCTGCGCATACTTTCACCTGGCGTTTTAGTGATCTTTTCTTTTTTGCCATGGATCGGGTTGGTGAGATTAAGAGCATGGCAATTGCTATCAGGATGAACGGGGCGGCTAGGATCGGTCCAGTTGATAAAAAGCTGTTACCTGCCCATGCGTTTAGTCCAATCGTTAGTAAGCAGGCAAAGCAAGCTTTAATGCAGAGCTCTGCAAGATCTGCTGACGCTGAATGTTTCGCCTTTGCTGATCTGTAAAGCGTCTCCAGCTGCTCAAGCCTGGAGCTGTTGGTTGATATTGCTGCCGTCATGTTGCCTATCCCAGACAGTTCGTCCGTGCAGGTGACAGTGTTGTATAGGTTGCCTATATAGCTATTTTGTACAGCGGTTGCAGTGGCTGCGTGTGCCTGACTGATGGTGTATGGCTGCATCTAATCCTCCTTGATTGCGCTTTTTGAGACAGGAGGTTTAAACGTTTTCCGGTTTTTTGTAAATGGGTAGATATACCCATATATTTGAGGGTATATTTGCCTTTTAATATTAACAACCAGTCTCGTTTTTTTTCTTGTTCCGCTTCCAGTCGTCTAATTCTGGAAATCTGTTTTGGAATTCCACTGCAAACCATGCCTTGAATCCCGGGCGAATTTTTTCTGTATCGTTGAGCCAGTCGGCTATTTCCATCAGGATTTGTTTTGAGAGTGGCTCCAGGTCACGGTACATCCTGGTTAGCTCTCTATCTTGTTCTGCAGTGTTAAAGGCCCCGCCGTTTATATTGGAATTCTGGATATTGCGTGCTTGGCCGACGTTGGTTTGGTTGATGGTGGAGGTGCCTGCCTCGGCTGGAAATAAGTGGAATATTGGCTCAGTGCCGAATACTAAATATTCCCGTCTTGCGTTGGTTACCTCAACAATCTTGTCGATTGAATCCCGCTGAGGGGTTGTGCCTCTTTTTTTCCACCTTGAGATTGTCCCCTGATCTATTCCTGTTTCTCTCGATAAATCAGCAGGTTTCATGTTTTTTTCAAACAGCACGCGCTCAAGTCGTGCGTAAAAATTCTGCAAGCTTTCCATGGAACGCCTATTTTTGATTGCCATTATGCCTAATTGCTGATAGAAATTAGGCATGGATGGCAAAGATATAACAAAAAAATTGCGTATGTCTGGCAACTCGGTCAAAGGTATTGCCCATAAACTAGGCGTGAAGCCACCGACCGTGAGCCAGGTGATACACAAGGTCCGCCCTAATCCAAGGATTAGGAGTGCCATTGCAAAGGCTATAGGGGAAGAGGTTTCTGAGTTGTTTCCAGAAAGGAAATAACTGAAAAACCAGCCACTTGTGCCTCCAAGCGCGTTGCTACTGGTCTGGCAATGCATCTTAGCAAGGGGCTGGTCTTTTTTAAACACAAAAGAGGAGTGAGCAAAATGGTACAGCAGATGGTGCTGTCGCAGGTAATCAAGAAACAGATCAATAACTTTGGAGAATCTGCGAAAACAGAGTCTCGCAGTGAAAATGCTACTGCAAAATTGACGGCTACTCAAAAGCGAGTTGTGGCAGAGGTTGCCAGGGCAAGTGGTGGGTCTACCAGTTCGGTTATATCTGATGCGGTTGAGTTTTATGTTTCTCATCTTGACCATATTGAAAAAATGTATCGGTACCAGGGAACCATTGAATCTTTACTTAATGATCTACCCTAATTTTTTGGCCCTGTCAGGTATACCTATGTATCCAAAAGTAGACAAAAGTAGACAAAGGTATACATCAACAATTCCGGGATGTTACAAACGCTTAGTCAAAAAAACGACATGAACAAAACACACTTTGAAATAGTGCAAATAGACCACACTACGTGGAGGTAATCGTGAAAGATTTAACTGTCCAAACAGAACAGAGAATGACCAGCATTGAGATTGCAGGGTTGACTGGCAAGGCTCACAAAAATGTAATGCGCGATATAAGAGTGCTGTTAGCGGAAGGAGCTATCAACGGGCCCAAAGTTGAGCTCGTTAAATACAAAGATAAAAAAGGCGAAAATCGCCCGATGTACTCCCTTGATTTCAAATCAACGATGACACTCGTCACTGGCTATGACGCTGTTCGGCGCGCCAAAGTTATCGACCGGTGGATAGATCTTGAAGAACAAATCAAGCACCGTGATCCAGTAGAGATCCTGAGCGACCCCGAAGCGATGCGGGGGATTCTTCTTACTTATACTGAAAAAGTAATCAAGCTGGAAGCAAGGCTTGAAAAGCAGACTCCAACTGTTGAGGCGTTCGACAAGATAGCTAGTGCTGACGGCCTCACATGTATCACGGACACTGCCAAGTCCTTACAGCTACCACGAATAAAAGACCTGTTTGACTGGATGTCCGCCAACCAGTGGATATATCGCAGGCCTGGTGGAAAAGGCTGGCTCGCCTATCAGGAAAGAATCCAACAAGGCGTTCTTTATCACAAGGTAACAACTACCTGCACATCTGATGGCAGGGAAAAGGTCATTGAACAGGTTCTCGTTACCCCAAAGGGCTTAACGAACCTCGCCAAAGTTTTCCGGTTGGAAGCTACGAACTAAGAAGTAGGACAGTTTGAAGCCAGCGTGCAAAAAAAATACGGAAAAATAACTGGGGGGCAGGATGACAGTCTCGGAGATGAATAAAGCGCTTTATGTAATAGCGGATCGTTACGAGGTTAACGCTGAATACTTAAAAGACAAGGGCAGTTTGCGGGCCATGGCGGATGATTATCTCGCTGTGTACAAGGCATTTGTGGCAGGTGAAGATCTGGTGCCATTGTTGCTGGCGCTTGGAATTTCGCCAGGCGCTCCTGAAGTATTTGAATTGTGCGAAGAGTTGAAACGGCCATCTGGTTTTATAGACGAAATGGAGTGTACCATGAGCACCCTGTATTACGAATGTGGGGTTATCCGCAAAAAGCGTGGCCTGGTTTTGGTTGATAGAGATGGGTTAGCAATGGGAGGCGTTGCCTAGCTCTTTGAGCTGAGGGCAATAGCGACATAGCGACAGATGCAAATCGAACAACTCCTCAAACAGCTCCTTGATCAAAACGCGGCCATGATGCAGCGGATTGAGGATCTGGAAAACAAGATCGAGCAGGGCAGTATGGGGTATGTCGTGCCGTCGATTGAGGAGGAGCTGGATGCTGTTGAGTTCCAGGGGCGTGATCTGGAGGAATATTTGATTGAACGGGCGAAAGTTGGACGCCCGAAAATTCATAAACAGGGAGGGCTGTTTTGATGAGATGCAACATTGCCAGCACGGCGGACAGTGTTGAGGCTTTTTTGAACGACGTTGGAGAGGCGCAAATACCAGAGGTTTGTTTCAGGATTAGTCACATATCTCAAGATGAGGTAGTGCAGCTGATTAGTGACTTGAGTGGTCGTGGGGTTCGTACCCCTAGGCGGGTTGTGTATACGATCAATAGTCTTTCGCGAAATCTATAGGAGGATGTAGTGGCAAAGAAAGATAAATTGTTGGAGGCGGTTGAAAATTTGGTGGCTGGTGTTGGCGGGCTAATTGATGCTGCAGAGCCTGTCGGGTGCAACCCTGACACAGATGACGAGGGTGAGTTTTTTGTCCCTGGGGAGAGCATTACCGATCTGCGTGTTGCGCTTGTTGCGCTTGTTGCGTTGCAAGAGGCTGGCTGATGGCCCAGGTAAAAGCAGTGAGTATTGAATCTGCATTGCGGGGTGCAATGCTAAGGCAATGCCCTGTTACTTGCGGTCGGCCAACCAGAATGACCGAGCAGGGGTTTAAAAATGCCTGTGCTGCTCAGCGCCAGGAGTTAGCTGATAAAAGGCGCGGGAGAGTTGGCAGATATATAAGGATGTGTGACGTGTGCAAGGGGGAGCAGGTACCTGCAGAGGTTGAGTTTACCGCTCTGGATGCGTTGCTTGGTGAAGTTGAAAATAAGGAGGATGTTATGGGTAAACGTAGAGATGTTGGCACCTGTGAACAGTGCCAAGGCAAAGAGAGACCATTGTATCTGCATGCTGGCAAGATGTGCTGTGCCTCGTGCAAAAACATGCGCACTGTTGCCAAGAATAACCCTGAAACTGTAGTGGTGGCGCTTAAGGAATTTCATGGCGATGGCTATTTTGCTGGTGGTGACTTGTGGACTACTGAGCAGATAGAAGAACTGGTCCGCTCGCAGTCAAGTTTACACATCATTATTGATTATCTACACCCAGAAGAGGGTGGAAAGACTGCTGAACCAGAGAGTTTCTTGGAATTAGTTAACAACGCTCAGCAGATTGTCCAGGGGTTGGACATGGCCTACGAAACGGAGAGGGCGCTGCGAGAAAAGACATGGGTGCTTGCCGACGCAGTTGCGCTGGCTGGCATGGATACAGGCGCAGTTCCGGTGGCTGAATATATCAATGGGCTGGATTGCGCTTATGAGATTGAAGCGAGAAGGGTTGCTATCCTGGTTAACCAGATGGATATCATCCGTCAAACGCTTGGATTGGCGGAAGGTGTTAGCCGTGGAGAAACGGTTGGCAAGGCAAGAGGGGCTGCTGATGATCTGGAGGAGGCTGTTGCTGCTCTTGGTGAGATCGGCGCCGCTGTTGGGATGGACGGTGAGTCTTATGCCGATATTATCGATGCAGTGGCTGTTCTTTCCAGCAACCTGCAGCGGCACAAAAACAACAACCAAGACCTCCACACTTCAAACGGACTCCTGCAAGATCTCCTCGATGAGAAAACAAAAGAGATCGCATTTTTTGAACGCCAACTTAAGACAACTGCCGTTGTTGAGCCGTTTGAGATGGATAGCGCGGTGCTGCCATTTCCTGTGATGTCTATCGATAGTTTTGACCGGCTGCACGACCTGCTGTGGCTGCTTAAGGGCATGGTTATTACCGGCAATGCTAACGGGCCTGGACAGCAGCACGTAAACGCGCTTGATGAGGTTGTGGGCAAATCTGCTGTACTTGGAGAGGCTGCATGATGGAAGTGCAAAATGGTGGGAAATATTTAATCAGAGACTTCAAGGACACCTTGAAAGAGTTAAGAGCGGGTTCCTGTGAAACAGAAGCAACAGAAAAGCTCAACAAGCTCGTAGAAGGGTGCGTGAAAACAGGAAAAAAAGGAACGTTTACGCTCAAACTCACGGTAACGCCAAAAGGTGCCCAGGTGATCGTTAAGGACGACATCAAGGCACCTGTACCAGAACATGAAGCACAACCCACACTCATGTTTGTGGATGGTGACAATAACCTTGTGCGCCGCAACCCTATGCAACCCAACCTTCCCGGTACAGTTAAGGTCCAAGAGGAGCCAGAAGCTGTGAATATAGGGGAACATGGGGAAGTGGTAGCCATAAACGTGAACCAATAGCAATAAAAAATAAAATAAGGAGACGGTAATGCCTGACGATAAAAACGCACTTTACCAGATCGACCTTAACGAACTGATAAAGCTCGGTGCCACCACTGCTGACGTTAGCGACGAAAGGGAGCTTTTGTATGCAGTCGTCCCAGAAGGTTATGAGCTTAAAACGCACGATATGTCTAAGCGAAACGAAGAAATTGTTAAGCGTGATGAAAGAATTGCTGAACGTAAATTTGAACTAGAAAACGAGAGGCCTATGCGTAATGTAGGCGACGTGCGTGTAGCTGACGTTGAATCGTTCGCCTACATGGTTGAACGTGAAAACATACCCGAAACAACCATTGTCCGAGCAGACATGAACAACAGAAACTTTGTCGCCATTATCAACTTTGCAGAAGATGGCAAAATAGCAGGGTTTGAAGACAGAACAATATCTCTCAGTCTTGTTAGAACCTTGGAGTTTGGAAGGTGGATGGCAAACAACAGGGAAAGAATGACACAGCTGCAGCTTGCCGATTTTCTGGAGGAGAACCTTGAAAATATCGTTGAGCCACCGGCTGCGGAAATGATTGAAATGATTTCAAACCTAAAGGTTAAGCGCAACGCACAGTATCACTCTGTAATAGATACCAACACCGGGGCGCAATCGCTTAGTTTTTCTGAAACAATCAAGGGCGAAACAGTCAACGGGAGCATGGACTTTAGGTCTAAATTCAAAATAGCAATTACCCCGTACATCGGAAGTAAACCATACGAAATAGAGTGCAATGTTCGCTTCTCTGTAGGCGAGGAAAGGCTCAGGATATTCTTTAACATGATAAACATTGCAAAGATTGAAGAGCACGCTTTTGACGCTGAAAACACAAAAGTTAGGGATGCAATGGGCAAACTCGGAGCTCCTGTCATCAACATTAGATAACAAACAATGAAGACAAACGGCAACTATCTCTGCCGTTTGTCTTCCGCTTAAAGGGTGACGTGATGCGAGAGTATACAGTCGAGGAGTTGGCCCAGTTATCTCTGGATGAGCTGTACGACATAAAGCAAGTAAAGATCGGTGAATTGGCGGCTGCGCAGAATAAGGGGGCCGTTGTTATCAACGAGATAATGGTGATGCAGCGGCAGATCCAGCAGGTCGGTGAGGATACTTGCCAATGAATACCGATATCAGGGTCCTGTTGTCATTCCGTGGCAGCAGGAAAAGGCGAAAACTAAGCAAGCGGCTTGGTGCCGGCTCTACGGATTACCTGCTCGACCTATGGATTGGCACTGCTACCAGTAGACCGGATGGCATACTGATAGGATGGGACGAGGAAGACATCGCACTGGAGGCGAATTACCCAGGCGATCCGCAAGAGCTGGTCAAAGCATTGCTTGAGACAGGGTGGCTTGATATTGACGAATACGGCGTGTACTCGGTCCACGACTGGGTAGAGCACAACCCGTATGCAGCTGGAGCGGATGAGCGATCCGATGCGGGGAGCAAGGGAGCCGTATACCGGTGGGTAAGGAAACAGCTTTCCTGTGGGGAATACACTCTCTTTAAGGAATGGTTCAAAGCGCAAGAATATAAGAAGGGCACCGGACACAAGGAAGTGGTTGAGCAATACAGGTTACATGCGGGTGGTATACCGATTGATGCGGGTGGTATACCGATTGATGCGGGTGGCAATGCCCCAACTCCATATCCAAACCCAAACCCAGAACCATATCCAAACCCAGAACCAGATCCAACTCCTATAGTAAAAGATAAAAACACTGTCCTGCCAGTTCCTGATCAGGACGGCGTGCGTGGTGGTGTGGTTATGGCTAAGAGAATCATAATTCCATACAAGGCGATTGTGGATGATTTCAACACTGTTTGCGGAACCAAATATCAGGCAGCGAACAAAAAAACAAAAGGGCTCATAAAAGCACGGTGGGCCGAGGGGTTTCGAGTTGCTGACTTCCGCAGGGTGGTCGTGTTCAAACACGGGCAATGGTGTACGGACGAGAAGTCTATCCCATGGATACGGCCACAGACACTGTTTAGCGGAAACTTTGAGGCGTATCTCCAGGAGGCAAGCCGGGACAATAACGGCGGGCTTGGTGTATCTGAGGCTGAGGCCGCTATGGAAGGGATCAGAAGAGAACAGGAGACGACGTGAAGCTACTGACGAGGCCACCTGTCACCAATGCAAGCCCTATGGATTTCTTGACGGACAACAGCTACAAGCTGCTGGCCAGCCACCACAAGGCGTTCGCTGGTAAACGAGGTGACAACTACGACAAACTGCGCGCCACTTGGAACAAGGATACCTTGCACATGGTTGGTGTTCTCCGTAGCAAGCTGCTGGCTGCAGGGTTTGTGGTTGAGTTTATCAACGATCATGACGAGCTAGTGTTTGGCGTTATGCTCAAGAGCGGTGTCCAGAGAGAGCTGGAGAACGGTGGGGACTGGTACTACCAACGAGGACTAGAAGTAACCGGCGGAGACGTTAAGGCGTACTTGGCTGGTTTACAGGAGGCAGAACAACATGCCGCGTAAAGCACCAACACCATGCAGACGATGCAGAACGGCGACCACCAACAGTGATGGCTACTGCGATGACTGTGCATCGTTCGGGCGCAATGAGCGTAAGCGCCGTGGACGGCACAAGGTCACAGATCCTTTCTATCGGTCAGGCCGATGGCAGCGATACTCCAAGCAATACAAGCGGGATAACCCACTGTGCTGCGAGTGTGGCAGGCCAACAGAGATTTGTGATCACAAGAAACCAATTAAAGACGGCGGGGAACCGTGGGACCAGGCCAACCACCAACCAATGTGCCAGCGTTGTCACAACAAAAAAACCGGTACCGAAAACCGGAACCGCAGGGGAGGGGCGGGGTAAATCTCTACAGCCTTTTGC
>LGOV01001705.1_pt2 | contig 35360 bp, 31 predicted proteins | sample 469881 | NCBI WGS metagenome assembly LGOV01 (sample SAMN03857199, study PRJNA290197) | marine sediment metagenome | biome: marine cold seep biome; feature: cold seep; material: marine sediment; isolation source: sample #5579, elevator 3A push core 41 containing 12 cm of sediment... ...
TATCGAATTGGTAAGGTTACAAATAAGAAGGTTAGAGAAGTAAGAGAACTAAATCTAGATATAGTTCATTGTCACACAGAGTTTACTATGGGTAGATTAGGACGCAGAGTTGCCAAAAAAAATAATATTCCTTTGGTCCATACTTATCACACAATGTATGAAGACTATGTTCACTTTATTTCTAAGTCATTAGTAGGACCACTTCGCCTTATTTCTAAAACATATAGTAAAAGTTTTGCGAATAGTGCAGATGAAGTTGTTTTTCCAACAATAAAAGTAAAGAGAACGTTCGATCGATATGGTTATAAGAAGAATTCTCATATTATTCCAACAGGTATTTATTTAGAGGATTTTAATAAAGATAAGTTTAAGAAAGAAGATATTAGTAAATTGAGAGAAGAATTAAAGATAGATCCTAATGATTTTATAATGTTATTTTTAGGTAGAATGTCTCGTGAAAAATCAGTTCAGGATTTACTGTGTCAATTTAGCAAGATAAAGAATGAAAATGTTAAATTACTATTAGTTGGTGGCGGACCTGATATTAAGTATTTTAGAAATATTTGTAAGAAACAGAATATTGAAGATAAAGTTATTTTCGTAGGAATGGTATCACCTAACGATGTTGGATTATATTATCAACTTGGTGATTTATTTGTTAATTTTAGCGTGACTGAAACACAAGGATTAACTTACTATGAGGCCCTAGCAAGTGGATTACCAGTATTAGTTAAATATGATGATAATCTTGAAGGCTTAGTTGAAAATGGTTATAATGGATATTCATTTACTGATAATGATGACTTTGTTAGACTGTTTGAAAAAATAATTGATGATAAGATATTATTCAATCAAATATCGAACAATTCAAGTAAAGCAATTCAAAAGTTTTCTGCTGAAAATTACGCAAAAAATATTGAAAAAATATATAAAAAACTATTAGAATAAGGATGTGTTTAATTTGAGTTTTTTCTCATATGAATTTGATCCAAACGTAATGTTTGATATGTACACTTCAATGCATTTATTGATGCTTGGAATATTTATTGTTTATATTGTATTATTCTTTATTTTTAAGAATAAGATTTATAATTCTCCTAAGGAAAAATTAATTAGATATATTTATGCTTCTGTGTTGTCCGTAAATCTTGTTGTATTAGCTACAATTGAGACAGTTGGAGGTCATGCCTATTTACCGTTTCATTTATGTGCAATGAGTTATATATTAACAATTGTTCTATTGTTTACTAATAATGAAAAGATATTTAGATTTGTCTTTTTTACAGGAATAATTGGCGGTATTGTATCATTTGCTATTCCTGATTTATATCATGCAGGATATAATCGTTTTCGTTTTTATGAGTTTATCGTTGCTCATGGTGCGATAATTATTGTTCCGATTTATTACTTAACATGCTATAAATACAAAGTTACAAAGAAAATAACATTGGTCGTTATTTTGATTACTAATATACTGGGATTTTTAATGTGGCCAATTAATATAATATTTAGAAATTCAGGGTTTATGCCTGAATCAAATTATATGTTTACGATGGGTGCACCTGAAGATGTAGAAACGATATTTGGCCCTTATCCATGGCATTTATTTACTTTTGAATTTTTAATTATTACGACATTTTTTATAGTGTTCTTCTTTGCAAATAGATATCAAAATAAAACAAAAGCGGCTTTATAAGCCGCTTTTTTTATTGTTAATCATCTTTTTTTTCAAAGTAGTTATATTCAAGTACTAATAAGTTGTACATATATTGATTTAGAAAAGCAGTGTTTAATCCAAATAGGTACCATTCAGAAGTAGTCTCATCATAAATTGTATATTTTTCACTAAGGGATTCATACCTGAAATTAGAACTAATAAAACTACCATCAGCAAATCTAACAATGTTATTACTCATTCCAAAGGCGTCGTTACCAAAAACTTGAGCGTAATTAATGTCTAGATTAAATAGATTGGCAACAGTAGGCATTATATCAATTGTAGAAAAATACATTTCGCTTGTATTTGCTAGTTTATTTGGCGAATCTGAATAAATTAATAGTGGGACATTGTGAATATCCATTTCATCATTATCAATTTTGTATTCATTTTCATAATCCCAGATAACATCATTATCTATACCATATGCATAATGATCTCCAAATATCATTATTACAGTATCTTCTAGTTTTCCAGCTGCTTCTAATTCTTCTTTTAAGTATCCAATTGCATTATCAACTTCGATATGAATAGCTAAGTAATATAAAATCTCATCTGTATATTCAACAGGTTCTTCAAGGTTTTCTAGATATAGTCGTGCTCTTTCTACGTTTTCAGGAGTTGCCATTTCATGTTCATCATTATATTGGAAATGCCCGCTTACTGTAAGGATGTTCACAAAGAATTTATCATCATCTATAAACTTAGGAACAGCCATTTTCATCATTTCATAATCACTTTCCCAAACATGATCAAATATAACACGATCAGGGTTAAATCCAGATGTTAAACCTAGTTCTTCACTTCCCCAAAATTGATTGTATCCTAGGGTCTGTAAGTGAAAGTTTCCACGCGGATAGAAATAATCGAAATAATTATGGAAAGAATAAGTAGTATAACCTTTCTCTTCAAATAGTTTAGGCATTGTGTTTGGAAATGTATTATCCATGTAGGCATCCATACTTAATGTAACGTTTTTATCAGGATACATTGATGTTTGTACTAAGAACTCACTATCCGCAGTACTTCTATAGTATAGAGGTGAGTAATAGTTTTCGTAGTATGAGTTATTCACTTTCATATCCCACATGTGTGGGGTAAGGGTTTCGTTTATCGCGAAAGTATCTAGACTTTCTGCCATAATAAGAACAAAGTTTTTATCTTCAAAGATGTCAGAGTAATCATTTGAATCGTGTGCATTAAGTGCTTCTTTTTCAAAGTAATCATTAATAAGAACTTTATATGCTTCAGCGCTTAAAGGGTCTGTACGTAATAAACTAAATAGATCTCTTTGTGTGTATGTTAATAGTCCGAATTTTTTTAAAGCATCTTGAGAATTATACATGTAAGTATATAAATCCATATCACTATACGAAATTAATGTTCCTACTTCATTTAATGTAATTGGGACATCATTATCATCATCCACAGCTTGTATTTCGACATTTTCATTAATTGTTTGTAGAGAACCAAAAAATAATAAAAATGAGATGATTAGTAAGAAAAGTGGTTGTTTTAGAACACAATATTCAATATCAAAATTAATAATTTTATATTTTGAAAATAAAAATAATGTACCTAAAGGTAACAAGTATGTTATGTGTCCAAATTTAAAGGCATGAAGGTAATCACTAAAGAAGGATAGTCCAGCTGTAAAGTCACCAACTACTGCAAATGAGTAAAAACCTTCAACAAAAGAACTATATATTTCTTGGTTAAAGTAAAGGAAGGTTATTATTATTACAAAGATGTAAGTAGTATTCTTAACTGCTTTTTCTTTAAAAAACATTAATAAGAACATTATCATTACTGAATATGATAGACTAAATAAAGATATTCTTAAAACATCTCCATCAAATGAGAAGTTTAGAACTCTTAATTTAAATAAAATTTCAAGATATAAAATAATAAAAATAAATAATCCAAATAATATAGCGGAGTTAATTAATTTTTGTTTCATAAAACCATCTTCTTTCACAACATAACATTATAACTTATATTTTGAAATAATCCAAATATATAATAAGATTTTTTCTTTGGCATTTTAAATAAATATAGTAGAATTAAGTTGAAATATCTTGACAATTATAAGTGTATTTAATAAAATGTATATAGTCTCTTTTTTAAATAAAAGTAGACGGCGATTGTGGCGAAGTGGTTAACGCACCGGATTGTGGCTCCGGCATTCGTGAGTTCGATTCTCATCAGTCGCCCCATGATGGGCTATGGCCAAGTGGTTAAGGCACCGGACTTTGACTCCGGGATCGATAGTTCGACTCTATCTAGCCCAGCCATCATGTGCGGGTGTGGCGGAACTGGCAGACGCGCTAGACTTAGGATCTAGTCTTTAGGGGTGCAGGTTCGATTCCTGTCACCCGCACCATGTGAGATTAAAAGACAACTTATGTTGTCTTTTTTTGTTTTTATAAGTGTTTAAGAAAAATAATTATTGAGTTTATATTTCTCTAAATAGTTGCTTGTTAAAACCATTATTTTTGATATAATGTTTATAGTGAGAGGTGATTACATGGATAATAACTTAAATAATAATATGAGAATGTATATTGATGAGCTTACTGGATTGCAAGATTTACGTGGACTTTATCATGAATACTGCGATAAGGATTTATCTGATATTCATTTTATTTATGTCGATATTGATGATTTTAATAAAATGAACATTATTTTTGGAGTGGAAACTGTAGAGGATATGTTAAAGAATGTTGCACAAACACTAAAAGATTATTCTGAAAAGAATTGTGTTTTTAGAGTGGGAAATGATCAGTTTTTACTTATGACTTCTAAACATATTATGTGTGAACCTGCCGAACTTCAAAAGATTTTGAAACAACCTTTTAAGCATCATAAGATTCAATATGTTATTAACGCAAGTGTTTGTGTTGCTGATTATGATGATTTTAAAGGAGATACTTTAAAACAAATTGTAAATATGTTGAGAATTACAGTAGATTTAACAAAAAACCGTGGTAGAAATACTTTGATTTATGCTCATCAAAGCCATAAAGAAAAGTATGAATTAATTACTGAAATTGAAACTAATATTTATGACGCAATGGGGAAAAAACAATTTTTCCCTCGTTATAGACCTTTTGTTGATACTTTTACTAACGAAATTATTGGATTTGAGGCTGTTTCTAGATGGGATTTAAATGGTAGAATATTAAAACCTCATGATTTTCTTGAAATAGCACAATGGACAGGTATAATCTATGATTTAGAAATTTGTGTTTTTGAAAAAGCATTACAATTTTATCGTCAGTTACTAGATGATAAATCTATAAAGTTGTCTAAACGATTCAAGGCAGGAGTTAATATGTCTGAGTATACATTAATTACTGTTGAGATTGATACTATTATGGAGTTATTAAGAAAATATGATATTTCTGCAAAAGATGTAATTATTGAAATTAAAGAGTCATATATTGAAGATAAACATGTATGTGATAAGGTGAATAATTTATATGAGTTAGGATTTGTATTGATTTTAGACGATTATTCAAATGCGGCATCTTCATTAACTTATTTAGCTGATTTAAAAGTTGATGTTTTAAAATTATCAGAAGCTTTAATAGATGAAGTAAATCAAAGTGAAGAGTATTCAAACATGCGAAGTGTATATAAATTTTTTGTTGATATCAGTGAAAAATTTGATTTATCAGTTGTTTCAACGGGTATTAGCGATAAACGTGATTTAAATTTAGTAAAAGAGCTTGGAGTAAACATGGCGACAGGAGATTATTTCTCAAAAGCAATCTCAAGAAGTAAATTTATACAATATATTAAAGATAATAAGAAGAGGAGGTAAATTATGATTTCTCTTTTATCATCTTCTGTAACAGAAGAAATGGGATGGTTTGCTACTGTGTGGCATCATATGTATGAAAATCCCTTATTTGGTGTTGCAATTTTAATAATTTTTGGTCTTCTTGGTGGGAAACTAATAAGTTTAGTTAAATTTCCAAGAGTTACTGGATATATATTGATTGGGATTATTATTGGACCAAGTGTACTGTCGATGTTATCTCATGAAATGGTTGAGTCGTTTACGATTATTAGACAGGTTGCTATTGGGTTTATTGGGTATACTATAGGTCTTGAGTTAAGATTTAGTAAACTTAAAAAAACAGGGAAGCAAGTTACAATTATTACTTTGGTTCAAGCATTTACAACTGCCGTTTTTGTTTGTTTAGCAGTTGTTGCGTACTTAACTGCAACAGGTGGTAGTCATATATGGACATATGCATTAATTTTAGGTGCAATAGCTACTGCTACTGCACCAGGACCAATTGTCGCAGTAGTTAAAAGTTACCGTACAAAAGGTCCGGTTACAGATGTATTATTACCTTTAGTTGCGCTTGATGATGCAATTGGGATAATGTTATTTGCTGTAATGCTTTCTTTAGGAACATCGTTCTTGTCTGGCCCTGTTAGTATTGGACATATGTTGCTTGATCCTGTTTTAGAAATTGGATTATCAATTGTGATTGGATCTCTTATTGGTTTTATTGTTACTGTGATATCGAAAAAATTAAATCGTGAATCAGATGATTTTCTTATGATGGTTATTATTGGATTTGTATTTTTGGGAATTGGTGTTGGACAAGCAGTACATGCTTCTGCAATATTGTTACCAATGACTATTGGAGTATTCTTAACAAATTCAATTGATGAGAAATTTGAGCATAGATTGACAAAGACGACTGATTTATTTACTGCTCCAATATTATTAGCATTTTTTACTATTGCTGGTGCGGAATTACAATTATCATTATTAGTAAAAATTGGTGTATTAGGATTAATCTATTTACTTGTTCGTGTTGTTGGGAAGGTTTCAGGAGCTTACTTTAGTGCAAAAGCTGTTAAGGCTCCCAAAAATGTTGTTAAGTATTTAGGATTTACACTTATTCCCCAAGCTGGAGTAGCAATTGATATGGCTTTAACTACACAGTTAAGGTTTGAATCTGCTGATTTAGCTGAGTTTGCTGAAATAGGGGCAGTTATTATGACAATCGTGTTAGCTGCTACTGTAATATACGAGGTATTTGGACTCGTTGTAGTAAAATGGGCTTTAGGTCAAGCGGGAGAAATTGATGCTGCTGTAGGAGATTGGGAATAGATTTTAAAGATCAAAAAATAGAGACTTCGATAATAGAAGTCTTTTTTTATTGTTTTTCTTGCAATTTATAAATCATAGGAGTAAAATAATTCTTGCGCTTATATATAAATATGAAAGAAGTGAGAATTATGTATTTAAATTTATTAAGTAGTGAGGCTTCAATGTCTTATGAAGCTTTGTTGGTTTTAGCCTTGGTTTTATTACTTGGTTTATATTCAGGAAGATGGTTTGAAAAAATCAAATTACCACATATTACTGGATATATTATTATGGGAGTAATTATTGGTGGGATTCTTGTTTTCCTTGGATTAGGTGAAACAGTTGAACATCTTGAAATAGTATCGAGTGTAGCTCTTGGATTTATTGCTTTTGGGATAGGGACCGAGTTAGAGTTTGGAAAATTGAAAAAGAGTGGTAAAGAAGTGGTTGTAATTACTATAATTCAAGCAGTAATGGCATCTGTTGTTACTATTGGAGGATTATTACTTATAGGTGTTTCTTTACCAATTGCTTTAGTGTTAGGTGCAATTGCAACAGCAACAGCACCAGCACCAATTATGTTGTTAACTCGTAAGTATAAAGCTAAAGGAGCCTTAACAGATACATTATTACCACTTGTTGGAATGGATGATGCTGTTGGTATTATGTTATTTGGTATTTTATTATCGGTAGCGATATCATTAAAAGGTGGTACAGGAGTATCAATTGTTCAAATGTTAGAAGGACCATTACTGGAACTTGTATTTTCGGCGGTAGTAGGTGTTATTATTGGGTATATAGCTGCTAAATTAATTAGAGGAATAAATAGTAGAGATTCTCAAAAAGAAGAAGTATTCTTAGGCGTTGCTGTTTTTGCTGTTTTCGCAACAGTAGCATTTGCAAAAATGGGATTCCATATAGGTCATTTAGAAATTCACTTATCAGCTATTTTAACACCAATGATTATGGGTGTTACATTAACAAATTCACTTTCAAGAGTTAGATCGCATGATGTTAATCATACGGTTGATTCATTTAGTGCTCCAATATTAGTTGCGTTTTTTACTTTAGCGGGTGCTGAACTTGTTGTTGCCTTTGCTGAAAACGCTGATGTTAACTATACTAGTATTATTGGAATTACTGCAGTATATATCACGTTTAGAGTTATTGGTAAAATGTATGGAGCTTATCTCGGTGCAAAAATCATGAATTCTCATCGTAACGTTAAAAAATATCTTGGATTATGTTTATTACCACAAGCAGGTGTTGCTCTTGGTATGGCATATCAAGCTAAATCAGATTTTGGTGAAGATGGAATTACGATATTAATAGTAATTTTAATTGCGACATTGATTTATGAGTTATTTGGACCAATCGGGGTTAAACATTCACTACATCAAGCAAACGAAATTAGTATATAAAAAAAATCAGTGAAAACTGATTTTTTTATAGGTTTTCTAAAACTTGTAATGCGTGTCCTTTTACTTTTACTTTGCGGTATTCTTTTATAACTATACCCTTTTCATCTAAGATAAAAGTACTTCGTACGATACCCATATATTTTCTACCATACATTGATTTTTCTTTTAGTACATCGAATGCAGTGACAAGTTTTTCTTCAGTATCACTTAGTAGTAGCAAATTAAGGTCTTGTTTTGTAATAAAGTTTTTGTGGGATTTCACACTATCTCTTGAAACACCGATAATAGAATATCCTTTTTGTTTAAATTCTGATTGAAATTCTGTAAAATCTTTAGCTTCGACAGTACAGCCTGATGTATTATCTTTAGGGTAAAAATATAAAACAACGTTTTTACCTAGAAAATCATTTAGACTATATTCTTTATCATCGCTTGCTTGTAGTTTAATGTTCATGTATTTCATTGTTTTCTTCCCTCTCTTTTTTAGTTTTTGGAACAGGGTCATATCCACCTTTTGATAATGGATTACATCTTAAGATACGCCAAACACTTAATATTGAAGCATAGAAGAAATTGTGTTTTGTAAAGGCTTCGCGAGAATAAGTACTACATGTTGGATGGTAACGACAAGTTGGGTTAGAATTGCTTGTGGCCTTTTTATAAAAATTGATTAATTTAATCATTATCTTATTCAATGGTGACACCTCCTCTTCATAATATTAACAAATGTATAAGATTTACTCAAGAAATGTGATTAATATAGACAAAGTATTGTTGTTAGACTATAATAATTTTGTGGTGATAAAATGGTTAATAAAATTAATATTGAAAAATTCTATGATTATTTTGATAAAGTTGCTGATATATTATATCATAATTATCAGAAATCTTATATTGAAGGGATGAATGAAGCCTTTAATTATTTGCTTGATGATAAGTTTGAAAATGAGTATTTGGCAGAAGATGTTAAAAAAATAACTGATTTAAAAAATGAAATTACAGATATTGATTTTAATTCTGAAGAAGTAAGAAAAGGTGTTCAATTAGGAATGCTAAAAGGATATAAACATACCTTTTCATCAAATGCTTTAATTACTCCAGATACAATTGGTATTTTTATTGGATATTTAGTAAAGAAACTTTATAAAAATAAACCAATTAAGACGTTACTAGATCCATTAATTGGATCAGGAAATTTAGTATACACTGTATTGAATTATTTAGAGATTGATGCTAAAGTATATGGAGTAGATAATGATTTACTGAAATGTAATCTAGCACGTAATTTAGGTGACTTAATGGATTATGAAAATGAGATGTTTTTTCAGGACACTTTAAGTTATTTTGATGAGGGATTTGATTTATTATTAACTGATATGCCATTATCAGAAGAGCCATATTTACCTTATAAAGTAATTAATCATCATCTAGATTCATTAAAAGATGAGGGATATTTTATTAGTTTAATTGAAAATGACTTTTTTGAGAAAGAAAATAATGATATCTTTAAGAAGGAAGTTGAACAAAAAGGATATATTTTTGGTCTTATTAAATTAAGTGAGACACTTTTTAAGAACAATCCTAAAAGTATATTAATAATTCGTAAGAAAATTAAGAGTTTAGGTAAACCTAAAGATTTTTTATTAGTAGATTTACCAAGCTTTAATGATATTGATGCATTTAATAAGACGATTATCCAAATAGATGATTGGATTACCAGAAAAGAGGACGAGATATTATGAAGATTATAGCTGTAAACGCCGGAAGTTCATCTTTAAAATTCAAATTATTGGAAATGCCAGAAGAAAATAAGTTAGCTAGTGGTGTAATTGAAAGAATAGGTATTAATGACTCTATCTTTTCTATTAAGCATAATGGAGAAAGAGTAAAACAAGTAATAGATATTCCTACTCATAAGATAGCTGTTGATATGTTGCTAGAAAAACTAATTTCTCTAGGAATATTAAATAGTTTAGATGAAATTGAAGGAGTAGGACACCGTGTTGTACATGGTGGAGAGTTCTTTACTGATTCAGTGATTATTACTGATGAAGTAGTTAAAGCTATTGAAGCAGTAAGTGATTTAGCTCCATTACATAATCCAGCTAATCTAACTGGTATTAAAGCTTTTGAAGAAGCATTACCAAATATTCCCGCAATAGCAGTTTTTGATACAGCGTTTCATCAAACAATGGAACCTGTTGAATATATGTATAGTGTTCCTTATGACTGGTATACAAAGTATGGTGTAAGAAAATATGGTTTCCATGGTACAAGTCACAAATATGTTAGTTTAAGAGCAGCGGCTATGTTAAATAAGAAGCCAGAAGATACTAAAGTAATTGTTTGTCATATTGGTAATGGTGCCAGTTTGTGTGCTGTTAAATATGGTAAAAGTTTTGATACTTCAATGGGGTTCACACCGCTTGCTGGAATTGCAATGGGAACAAGATCTGGAGATATTGATCCTGCTATTGTTCAGTTTATCTGTGATAAAGAGAAATTATCTTTGGATGAAGTTATTGAATTATTAAATAAGAAATCAGGATACTTAGGATTAAGTGGTATTTCAAGTGATTCAAGAGATTTATGGGAAGCAGTTGAAAGAGGAGATGAAAAATCAATTCTAGCAGTTGAAAAACAAGCAAAAATGATTGCTGATTATATTGGTGCTTATTATATAGCTTTAGAAGGCTGTGACGCAATTTGCTTTACTGCAGGTATCGGAGAAAATGCTTCAGAGACAAGAACATTGGTTGTTAATAGATTAAAAGCGTTAGGTGTTAAACTTGATCATGGGAAGAATTTAATACATGGTGAAGAAACAGTGATATCAAGAAGATCTTCTAAGATTAAAATTCTTTTAATACCAACTAATGAAGAAGTAATGATAGCTAGAGATACTTTAAGATTAATTAAATAATATAAAGAAAAAAGCAGGTTTGAATAGTAATATACTTTTTGAAGGAGTGATATTATGAAAAAAGCTGTTTTTTTATTTCTATTTTTAGGATTCTTTATTTCCCCTAAAGGGGTTAATGCTTCAATGAATGATAGAATATTTGAATTTCCAGAGTATGAGTTTCGCTTAACATATTTTGCCAGAGAAGATAGAAGTAGAGGTTATCATCTTGAAAAACTAGGATCAAATCCTTTTGCATTTGACCTTATTTATGAAGATACTTGGATAATTATTAATGGTATTGAAGAGATTAATGGTAACCATGTTTTTTATGGAAATATTCATGTTTTTGGAGAAGAAACATTTTATGATACTTTTATTTTAGTTTTGAGCTCTTCAGGAGCAGAAATATATAAACAAGTAATTGATTATGGTGACTTAGAATCAGTGTATAATGTTGTTGAGATTGATAATTTGATACTTGTTCATTCCAAGGGGTTTTATGAATCAGAAATGGAAGAGATTGAATTTGAAGTAAACTATTTTACAACATATGATTATGATTTTAATATGATTGATGAAATTGAAACTTATGAGAATTATAAATTTGTCGATAATACAGACAGGTTATATTTGTTTAGCCTCGATTATGATGAAGAGATTGAGGGAGCATTAACTTCTGATCTAAATATTATTCGGCAGTTTGACTCTTTAGTTATTGCTTCTAATGAAGTGTTTACTAACTCAATAACGATTGATTTTCTCAATAGTGCCGTTTTAAATGATGAAGTTATTTACAACGGAATAATAATAAACTACCCTGGTAATTATAGTCTTTTGTATAATGATTTTTTATATGAGTTTCAAGTTGTACCGGAAGTTACTGGAATAGAAGATGACGCGATTTACAACAATCCTGTAACACCATTGATTTCATCTGGCAATATATATTTAAACAATGATTTATATATATCTGGAACTGAGATTTCAGCCCCTGGAAACTATACATTGCAGATTATGGGGACAAATGGATATTTAGAAGAATATGATTTTACTATTACATCCAATATGTCGGGAATTCTTCATAATCAAACTTATTCAGAACCAGTTGAAATAGTATTTAGTGGTAATGCATACTTAAATAATTCATATATTGAATCACCTTATGTTATTTCTGAAGATGGGGAATATATATTGAAAATGCAAGGAGAAAACAACTATTTAGAGACGTTTTATTTCAATATAGAAAAGCCGGAAGAAGAAACGTCATTAATTAGTTTTGTACAGAAATTTGATGTAGTATTTTTAGGGGTAGTAGTAATTGGTGGAGGATTAATTTTAAAGAAAAAGTAATTAGTTTTTACTTTTTCTTTTTTACGTTAACTAAGCTAATTGTGTTATACTTTAAATGGTGGTGATTGTATGCCTTTTACTCATTTACATGTTGAGACAAATTACGCGATGAACGGCTCGAACATAAAAATTGAAGAATTAGTAAAAAAAGCTGTATCTTATGGATACAGTTCTTTAGCGATTACCGATCCTAAAATGTTTGGTGTCATAAATTTCTATAACACTTGTAAAAGAAATAATATAAAACCAATTATTGGTATTAGTGTTAAACTTGAAGGATTAAAACAAGGATTTATGAATCATATTTTAGTATATGCGAAAAACAATATTGGATATCAAAATTTACTGCGAATATCAAGTTTAAATAGTATAGATGGATTTGTTAGTTTATCTGATATTAAAGCTAATAACGAAGGTATTATTGTAATAGTCATTAGTGATGAAAGTGAACTTATAAACTATTATAAGAATAGTCAAAAAAATGAGATTAACGAGTTCAAAGAAATGCTGGAGTTATACTTTAACAATTACTATCTAAGTGTTTCTAAGGTTGCTCAGTTTAATGATGAATTAAGCAAATTGTTTAACTTTATTGTTGTACCTAAAGTAAGTTATTTGAATGAAGATGATATTGAATTATCTAATACTTTGAAAGAGATATTTTCAATTGATTCTAGTGACTTTTTAGGAGTAGTTAATGTTAATCATTTTACTTCATATGATGAAATAAAAGAGCAGTTCAAAGGATATGAAAAAGCGATTAAGGAAGTTGAAAATTTTGTATCTATGTGTAATGTTACTATTGATTTTACTAAAACATTCTTACCTAGATATCAAGTGAAGAATAATATAAGTGCAAAAGATTATTTATATGCATTAGCGTCAAAAGGACTAAATAAGAGATTAAAAGGTCTTAAGGTGAATCGAAAAGTTTATAATGATAGACTAGATTATGAATTAGGCGTTATTAATCAAATGGGATATAACGATTATTTTTTGATTGTTTGGGATTTTGTGAAATACGCTAAACATAAAAAATACTTAGTAGGTCCAGGGCGAGGTAGTGCTGCGGCTAGTTTAGTATCTTACTGTTTAGGGATAACAACTGTTGATTCAATTAAATATGGTCTTGTATTTGAACGTTTTTTGAATCCAGAAAGAATTACATTACCAGATATTGATATGGATATACCTGATGATAAAAGAGATGATGTAATAAAATATGTTCGTGATTATTATGGGATTGATCGTGTTGCATCAATCTGTACATTTGGGACATTCAAATCTAAATCAGCTTTACGTGATACAGCTCGCACATTAAACTTCTCGGGTGTTTTACTAAGCCAAATTGTTAAAGAAACAGATAAATATAAAACGATAAAAGAGATGATAAACGATTCATCAGAAATTCAGAATATTATGAATCAAAATCCTGATGCATCAAGACTTTTAAAATTAGCATCAAAAGTAGAAGGATTACATCGACATGTTTCAACCCATGCCGCAGGTATAATTGTGACAGAAGATAAAATGACAAACCATACTCCTGTGCAACCAGGACTTCTTGATATGATGCAAACACAGTATGAGGCAAAAGATTTAGAAAAACTAGGATTACTAAAAATTGACTTTTTAGGATTGAGAAATTTAACTAGTATTGATAAGATTGTCTCTTTAATAAATGAAAAAGAAAATAAGAATATTGATATTTATAAGATTCCTCTAGATGATAAATTAACTTTTGAATTATTAAAAAAAGTGCAAACAACGGGATTGTTTCAGTTAGAATCAAAAGGTATGAGGAGTTTAATTGGAAAAATGCAAATTGATTCTTTTGAAGATATAGTGACGATTCTTGCGTTATTTAGACCTGGTCCTATGGAGAATATTCCTTCATATATTAGAAGAAGAAATAAAGAAGAAGAAGTAACTTATCCACATAAAGTAATAGAGGAAATACTTAAACCAACAAATGGAATTATAATATATCAGGAACAAATTATTCAAATTGCAAGTTCATTTGCGGGATATAGTTTAGGAGAAGCAGATTTATTAAGGAGAGCAGTAAGTAAAAAACAACAAGAGGTTTTACAAAAAGAGCGATCTAATTTTGTAGCCAAAGCTAAAGAACAAGGTCGAGATGAAAAAATAAGTAATGAAATATATGACTATATTGTTAAGTTTGCTAATTACGGATTTAATCGTGCTCATAGTGTTGCCTATGCAATGGTCTCTTACTGGATGGCTTATTTAAAAGCTAACTACCCTAAATACTTTATAAGTATCTTAACAACAAGTGTTATCGGTAGTGAATCACAAATGAAAGAGTATATTTTTGAAGCTAATAAATTAAACGTTAGAATTTTAAAACCTTCAGTTAATTATTCAGAGATGATATTTAACCCTGAAGGTGATAAATTAAGGTACCCTCTTTTAGGTATTAAGAATCTTGGTAAAACAACAGCTAATGAGCTTATAAAAGAACGAGAAAAAGGATTATATAAATCATTTTTTGATTTTATATCTAGAACCCACAAACTGCTAAATAAGCGTGTTTTGGAATCACTTATTTATGCTGGAGCTTTAGATGAATTTGAATATACAAAAAAGGCAATGATAGAACAACTGGAGGAAGTTATTAATTTCTCTTTATATGGTGATTTTATTTCTGAAGATGAATTTGTAATTGAAAATCATAAAGAATTCGATTATAAAACACTCGAAGAAAAAGAGAAAAGTGTTTTAGGATTTAATCTTTTTGTAAATCCGTTATTTTCTCATGAAGAGTATATTAAGAAACATAAATTATCTAAACCATCAACAATTACTAAAAAGGATTTAGGAAAAGAATTACGACTTGTCGCAATTCTATCTCATATTCGCAAAATAAAGACTAAGAATAATCAAGAGATGGCTTTTATTACTTTAGAAGATGAATATAAGAAAATTAGCGGTGTACTGTTCACTAGTACTTATCATCAATATCAAAATATCTTAGTTAAAAACAAGGTATATTTACTTAAAGGAACTATCGAAGAAAGAAATAGTGAGTTACAGTTAGTAATTAGAAACATTCATTTATTAGATTAATACAAGCGTATACATTGGATAATCATTATAAAAACTATTTTTATTATGATATAATTATTTTGGTGGTGATTTAAATGAAAAAAATTGCGGTAATGACATCTGGTGGAGATGCACCTGGGATGAATGCTGCTATTAGAGCTGTTGTTCGATCTGGCCTTCATTACGATTTAGAAGTTTATGGAATTAGTTATGGATATAAAGGCCTTTGTGAAGGTGACATTAGGAAATTAGACCGTTACGACGTAACAAGAATTATTAGTCGTGGAGGAACAATTTTAGGAAGTGCTAGATATCCAGAATTCAAAGATATAAAAGTTAGAGAAAAAGCAGTTGAGAAACTAAATGAATTAGGAATAGAAGCTGTAATTGTAATTGGTGGAGATGGTACTTATCGTGGTGCGCAGGCATTAAGTGAGATGGGTATAAAATGTATTGGACTACCAGGAACAATTGATAATGATATATCTTCAACAGATTATACAATAGGATTTTTTACTTCACTACAAACAGTAGTTGATAGTATTGATAAATTAAGAGATACATCAATGTCTCATAAAAGATGTAGCGTAGTAGAAGTTATGGGGAGATACTGTGGAGACCTAGCTTTATACGCTGGAATAGCTGGAGGAAGTGAGTTTATTATTACTCCAGAAACTGGATTTGATAAGGAAATATTGATAAAAGGATTAACTTCTTCTCATGAAATCGGTAGAAAACATGCTATTGTTGTTGTAACTGAACATATGGTAAACGTAAATGAATTAGCAAAGGAAATAGAAGAAAGAACTGGTTTTGAAACAAGAACAACTGTTTTAGGATATGTTCAACGTGGTGGGGACCCAGTAGCTTTTGATCGTGTACTTGGAACTGAAATGGGAGAATACGCTGTGCAATTATTAGTTAATGGTAAATCAGGAAGAGCAGTAGGACTAAAAGCAATGGATTACGTTGATTACGATATAAATTTCGCATTAAATAAGAAAAGAGAAATTCCCAATAAACGTTATGGAATAATTGGGAGACTAAAATAGGAGATGATTATATGATTCCCTTCAATCAAACGAAAATAATTTGTACAATTGGACCAGCTTCAAACAGTTTTGAAGTAATGAGAGATTTAGTAAATGCGGGAATGGATACTATGAGAATGAACTTTTCTCATGAAACTCAAGAAGCACATTTAGCTAGAATGGTAACTCTTGATAAAGTTAATAAAGAACTAGGAACGCATGTTGCTGCTTTATTAGATACAAAGGGACCAGAAATAAGAACCCACCTTTTTAAAGATGGAAAAGCAACAATTATTGAAGATGACATAATAACTATTCATATGGAAGAAATTGAAGGAGATGGTAAACATTTTAGTGTTAACTATCCTAACCTTTATCAAGATATAAAAGTTGGAGAAATGATTTTAGTTGAAGATGGGTACTTAGAATTAACTGTTACTAAAATTGATAAAACTAAGAAACTTATTTTCGCAAAAGCTAAAAACACTCATACTTTAGGAAATAGAAAAGGTATTAATGTACCGGGAGTTAAATTAAATTTAGACTTTATATCACGAAAAGACTATTCTGATATTAAATGGGGTTGTGACAATAACGTTGATTTTATTGCTGCGTCATTTGTAAGAAGAGCTAGTGATGTACAAGAAATTCGTAATATAATGAAGTATAGCGGTAACAAAGACATTCAAATTATTTCTAAAATAGAAAATAAAGAGGGTGTTGAAAACATCGATGAAATTATTGAGATATCTGATGGTATTATGATTGCTCGTGGTGATTTAGGTGTTGAAGTACCTGCAGAAGAAGTACCAGTTATCCAAAAAGATATTATTAATAAATGTTTAGCTAAAGGTAAAATAAGTGTAACAGCTACTCAAATGTTAGAATCAATGATTTTACACCCACGACCTACAAGAGCTGAAGTTAGTGATGTTGCAAATGCTATCTATGATGGAACAGATGCAATTATGCTTAGTGGTGAAAGTGCAATTGGTAAATACCCTGTTGAGAGTGTAGAAACAATGAACCGTATAGCTAGACGCATTGAAGGACAGTTAGATCGTGGAGATTTAGTAAGACGTGCTAATAAAGATAGTAAGGCTTCAGCAATAGATACATCAATTGCCGTAAGTGTTGCATATACTGTTATTCAAAGTAAAGTTGATTTAATTATTGTTCCAACAATAAGTGGTAGAACAGCAAAACATTTATCTAAGTTTAGACCAAACGCTCGTATCTTAGCTTTAACTACTTCTGATAAAAATGCTAAAGGATTACAGCTACATAGTTGTGTTGAACCTGTAGAATTTGAATTGGTTTCAGATACTGAAACAGTAGTTAAAAACGCTATAGCACTTGCTAAAAAAGAATATGGAATTAAAAAAGGAAGTCGTGTTATTGTTACTGGTGGATTCCCTATTGGGGCGCCTACTAACGGAATGAGAATACTTGATATTAAATAAGACTAGTTAATTCTAGTCTTTTTTTTATATCATAGATATAAGATAAATATATTTAAAAAGATTAACAAAAACACTTGCATTACTATATTTTGTATGCTACTATATATTGTGTAGTACCATACAATGTGTAAAGGAGGTGCTCATATATGAGTGCACAATTAAAAAAAGGAGTGCTTGAACTTGTTGTATTAAGTAAAATTAATGATAATGATACATATGGCTATGATATCTATCAAGAGATAAGTCGTAATATGTCAATAAGCGAAAGTACCATTTATCCGATACTAAGGAAACTTACAAAAGAAGGACTATTTGAAACATATTTAAGTGAATCTTCAGAAGGTCCACCTCGAAAATACTTTCGAATAACAGGAATCGGAAAAGCAAGGTTAATTCAGTTAGGGAAAGATTGGAAAAAATTCCAAAGGGTAGTAAATTTAATGATTAGGAGTGATCGATATGAATAAACTAGATTTCTTAAGGAGACTAGATAAAAATCTAAGTGTATTAGATAAGGAAGAAAGAAAAGAAATATTAGCATTTTATGAAGAAAGATTTTATAATGGAACAATTTATGAAAACAAAACAGAAGAAGAAGTAATTGCGGAATTAGAAAATCCTGACGCAATTGCAAGAAATGTATTAGAAGAATATGGTGTTAGTCCAAAATTTGTGAAAACAAGTGAAGAAAGATATTCGAAAATTAGTATGGGGCAAGTATTTATTATATTAACGTTTGATCTTCTTATTGCTTCATGGCTAATACCAACGTTATTTAGTGTAACAGTATCATTATTTGGTTCATCGTTAACTTATGTTGGAGCATTTAGTATGCTAGTAGGTGATAGAACGACTGTAGATGAATTTGTATTTGTTTTTCTAACAGGAGGATACATCCTATTATTCTTATTTGCTTTAGTAGTATTAGAGGCAACGATCTTTGTTTCAAAGAAAGTTCTTATTTGGCATCTTAATGTATTCAAAATTAATAAAAGAGAGAAATTCATTAAGAAGTTAAGTCATGTTAGTTTAGATGCATGGTTTAAACGTCATAGAAAACTAAAAACATTAAAAGCATTCGCTTTAGTAGGAGCACTAGTAGCAATATCATATACCGGATTTTGGATTTTCAATCACTATGATTGGGTTCAAGCTGAATATGGTAGTGGAGAAATAGTTAACGAAACTATTACTGAAGACTTTGCAGCAGAAATCACAGCTGGTGATGAATGGGATATCGTAACTAATTTTGGTTCGATGGATATTGAAATTGTTCTTGTTAGCGGTGATGAAGTAACTATTAAACATTCTTATTACGATGATGATGAATTTACATATGACTTCGACTATGAGAACAATGTCCTAACTTTAGAAAATGAACCAACTGAGTATGTATATATATGGAAAATTGAAGATATTATTAGATTTGCTACATCGAATAACGAAGTTCGTATAGAAGTACCTGAATCACTAGTATTAAATGATGCTATATTGACAACCTCAAATGGAGAAGTGAATATTACAAACGTTGATTTTAATTCGATTGTTATCCATACTTCAAATGGAGAAGTGAATATATCAAATATCAACTTGAATACAGATTTAACAGTAATAACTTCAAATGGAAGAATTATAATTCAAGATATTACAGTTCTTGCTGAAGGTGATTTACATGTTGAAAGCTCAAACGGTAGAATTGAAATTGATAATGTTAACTTTGCTGACTATGTAATTTATACATCTAATGGCAGCATAACCCTATCAGGACTAAATGAGGATCTTCAAGACGGTGAAGACCTATATGTAGTAACATCTAACGGCAGTATTGATATGGAAAATGTCTATGTTGATGAAATTATTATAGAAACATCTAATGGTGATATTGATTTTTACAACGATGACGCAACTTTCATGCCAACAATATTTGAAAAAGAAACATCTAATGGTGATATTAATACTAACGTAAGATAGGTTATAATCTTATATAGTAAATTAGAAACACCTTGCTATTGAAAAAAAATCATGGTATTATTATACCCGACCGAACATTCGGTCGGGTATAATTTTTTTAAGAGGAGGAAACTATGAAGAACTTAGCAAAATTTTCAGTAGATAGAGCTATAACGGTATTTATGGCGGTAATAATTATTATGGTTTTTGGGGTTGTATCTTATACAAACTTAACAACTGATTTATTCCCGAGCATGAATATACCTTATAGTGTAGTAGTTACAACTTATCCAGGAGCAAGTCCTAGTGAAGTTGAGGATGTTGTTACGCGTCCTTTAGAGGAAGCTTTAGCAACAACAACAAATATTAAAGAAATTCAGTCGATGTCACAAGAGAATTTCTCTTTAATTATTATGGAATTTAATAGCGATACTAATATGGATAGCGCTGTTATTGAAATGAGAGAAACTTTAGATATGACAACTACATATATGCCTGAGATGGTTGGTAGTCCGATGATTATTAAGTTAAATCCGGATATGATGCCTATTATGCAAATGAGTGTATCAAAAGAAGGTTTAACACAACAGGAGTTAACGATTTATGTTGAGGAAGAAATTATTCCGCAAATTGAGCGTGTTCCTGGTGTAGCTAGTGTTAGTATAAGTGGAGCATACGAATCAGAAGTACAAGTTGTTCTTGATGAAGATGCTTTAGAGTTAATAAACACACAACTAGAGCTTTTGTTTGCTGGTATGGGTGTTGATGAAGAAGACATGATGTTACTAGATAAAGAATCAATATCACAAATATTGATGGCTCAAAACTTTGAGTTCCCTGTTGGGTACGCTAATGTTGATGGGGTTAGTTATTTAGTTCGTGTTGGTGATGAGTTTGATAGTGTTCAAGAAATTGAAGATTTATTAATCTTTAATTTCCCAGGAATTCCTGGGATGATTGAACCTATTGTTTTATCGATGAGTGATATTGCGACAGTATCTTTTGTTAATGCTAATGAAAAAGAGTATTCAAAAGTAAACGGTGAAAATGCAATTAGTTTATCTATTCAAAAAAGTAGTGAGTTTGCTACTACTGATATTACCAATGAGATAAATGAGATTATTGGAAATATTACCATTCTTGATTCTGCTGTTGATTTTACAGTTTTATTAGATCAAGGTGAATATATTGGACAAGCTACTGGTAGTGTTGTTAGTAATCTATTATATGGTGCACTTTTAGCAGTAGTTGTTCTTATTATCTTTCTAAGAAGTGTTAGAGCAACATTTATTGTTGCTGTTTCGATACCGATAAGTTTAATGTTTGCTATTATCTTAATTTACTTTACAGGAATTACTTTGAACATTGTATCCTTAGGTGGTTTAGCACTTGGTATTGGAATGCTAGTAGATAACTCGATAGTAGTTATGGAAAATATCTTTAGAATGAAGAAATTAGGGTATTCTAATAAAGAAGCATCTATCCAAGGTACTAAACAAGTTGCGGGTGCAATCTTTGCTTCAACTGTAACAACTATTTCTGTATTTATACCTGTTATCTTTATTGAAGGATTTATTCGTGAAATATTTATGCAAATGGCTTTAACTATTACTTATAGTTTAATTGCTTCATTAGTTATTTCTTTATCTTTAGTTCCGGCAATTTCTTCTAAAATATTAGTAGAAGATTCTAAGACAAAAGAGGGAGAAGAAAAAGGAACTAATAAAGCTAAGGAAGTTTATGAGAAAATATTTCATGCTGCATTTAAATTTAAATATTATATTTTTGCAGTAGTTATTATATTATTTGGTGGTTCTATTTATCTAGCACTTGGAAATGGATTTGAGTACTTCCCTGTGTCAGATGAAGGACAGTTAAATATATCAATTACGAATCCAGTTGATAATCCTATATCAACTGATGAGTTCTTTGTATTATTAGACGAGATGTCAATTGCTTTCTTAGAAAATGATGATGTTGATGTTGTTGGGATGACTTTAGGTTCAATGCAAGGATCTTTCCTAGGATTTAGTAGCGCAAGTAGTGCAAGTGCAAGTGTTATTTTAAAAGATGATCGGGAGTTAACAACTATTGAAATCCAAGCTTTGTTTGAGGTATTATTAGATACTGATTTCCCAGAAATTAATTATTCTATTAGTGGTTCACAGCAACAAACTGATATGTTAACTGGTAGTGGTTATCAAGTTCAGTTAAAAGGATATGATTTAGATACATTGAAAGAAGAAGCGGAAGAAATAGCTGCGCTAATTGGCGCTGTTGATGGTGTTGATGAAGTAGATAGTGGTATTGGTATTCCAGCTGATGAAATAAAAATTACCGTTGATAAGGATTTAGCTATTCAATACGGTCTTACTACTGCTCAAGTATTAATGGTTGTTGGTGAAGAGTTAGCTTTAGAAGAAGTTGTTACTAGCGTTAATGTAGATGGAGATTTATATGATGTTTATGTTTATGATTCTGATTCGAATTATAGTGAAACAGAGTATAGTATAGAAGCGATTGAGAATATTGTATTAGGATTAAATATGTTTGGTGTTAATCCACCGATTATTAAAGTTCATCATATTGCGACTGTTGAAACAATAAAAGGATTTAGTACTATTAATCATGTTGATGGCGTAAGATCAGTTACTGTATCAGCGACATACGATGAAAGTTATAATTCAACTTTCGTAGCTCAAGATATTGATGAAGCTTTAGCAAATTACTCTATTCCTGATGGATATGAGTATGAAATAATGGGTGAAGATGAAGAAATTATGGAAGCAATAAATACTTTATTTTTAGCTATGTTATTAGCGATTGCTTTAATTTATATGATAATGGCTTCACAGTTCCAATCACTTATTTATCCATTTATTATCATGTTTACAATTCCTTTAGCGTTTACCGGAGGATTCTTGATTTTATTCTTCGCAGGATTACCTGTAAGTGTTGTAGCGATGATTGGATTTATTATCTTAGTTGGAGTAGTAGTAAATAACGGAATTGTACTCGTTGATTATACTAATCAGTTAAGAGCACAAGGAATGGAAATTAAGGAAGCATTATTAGAAGCAGGTAAAACAAGAATGAGACCAATAATTATGACTGCTTTAACAACGATTTTAGCTTTATCTACAATGGCATTAGCTGTTGGTGAAGGTGCGGAAATGATGCAACCAATGGCGATTACAACTATTGGAGGATTACTGTATGCGACAGTATTAACACTAGTTGTTGTTCCATTAATGTATTATTTATTCACAGTGCAGACTAAGAATGTTTTAAGTTCTTTATCAATTGTTACTGTTATTGGTGGAACCGTATTTGGTTATATTAAGTTAGATTTATGGTACTTAATATTAATCGGATCGGTATTAACAATATTAATTCTACTTAACTGGGTATTCAATAACAAGAAGGTGGTTTAGTTGGCTAGAAAAGAAGAAATATTAAATGCCTTACTAGACATCTTTAAGAACCAAGGAGTAGGAACTGATTTTACGATTTCGCAATTAGCAGCAAAAGTAAATATTGGGAAAAGTACAATATATGAGTACTTTAAAACAAAGGATGATATCTTAAAAGAAGCTATTTATCAAGTAGTTAGAGAGAGTTTTGATATGATTTATAAGAGAGGTAGCATTGATGATTTATCATTTGAAGAAGCCTTTAAATCAGAAATGATGTTCTTATTTTCACTTCATAACGAGAATAGATTTTTAGTTAATTTTCTATCTCCAGAGTTTAGGAAAATAATCCCTTCTTCAATTCAAGCTGAATTTGGTGATAGTGTACAAGAGGTTATTACATATTATGAAAAGAGATTTATCGAGATTTTCACAAAAGGGATAATTGAAGAAATAATTCCTAAAGAGAATTCTGTGATTAATACTTTGTTAATATCTAGTTTAATTTCTGGAACTGTTATGAGATACGCTAATACTAGAGTTGGAGAGACTGAAGATCTTAACTTGGAAGAGTATACTGATGCAATATATCAAGCAGCTGTAAAAATTTCTAATTAAAAAAAACGCCCTATTAGGGCGTTTTACTTATCATTATACTCAAAGCTGATACTTTTATTATTTTCATAAAGGACACAAAAATAATGATTGTTCTTATTAATAAGGACACTGTGTTTGTATAGCTTGTTTATAGTAATATTTTCATTTTTTCCGATTAGGTTTAAGATTCTGTTTTTTGTCTGTTTTTCAATATTGTTATTAAAGAATATTTTTGGCTTTATTTTAGACCTTAATAAGTAGTCTTGTTTTAGGGAGTAGACTTCATCATTATTTAGAACTTCAAATACACGGGAATAGATATCTTCTATTTGATAGCCTCTCATTGAGTAGTTGTTTTTAATATAGTGATTTCCAATATTAAGAAAGAAGTTATATGATGACTCTTTTGATAGTATAATCTTTAACATGTTTTTTCTAAAATAGCCTTTATTATGATGTATTTCAAGCATGTGTTCTACAAGATGTATTTCTTTAATATCATCTTTACTTAAACAATCATTCATTATTATTTCATATGGAGACTCCTTGTGATAGATGTAGCTATATTTTTGTGCTTCGCGTCTTATTTTTGTACCTCGTAACATTTTTAGGAATCCTAGTTGTAGCTCTTTACTGCTTAGTTTAAAAACTTCGTCAAACGTTTTAATAAATGAGGTTTTATCTTCTTTTGGTAATCCAGCGATTAGATCTAAATGAAGATCTATTATATTTCCTTTTTGGATTAGTTTTATATTCTCGAATAGTTTTTCTGTATCTTGGAATCTATCAACTAGGTAATTTGTTTCATAGTTTATAGACTGGATTCCAATTTCAAATCTGAAAAGATGTTTTGGGGCGTTTATATTTAAGTAATTGATAATATCTTTACTTAATATATCGCCGGTTATTTCAAACTGGAATACTGTTTTATTATTGTTGTGTTTTATGATAAACGCTAATAAATCTAGAGTGTTTTTATTAGCGTTAAAGGTTCTATCTAAGAATTTAATTGTTTTAGAGCCGTTGTTCATTAAGTATAAGATTGCTTTTTTCACTTCTTCATTATCGAAGAAACGAACTTTCTTCTCTAAAGAAGATAAGCAGTAACTGCATTTATAAGGGCATCCTCTTGAACTTTCAATATACGATATCTTACTTGGAATATGAGGGATATCATCTGTGAAGTAGTAAGGAGATTTAATTATTGATAAATCATCTATTTCTTCGATCTCGTTATGATAAAGTTTATTATTTAATTTATATGATAATCCTGGTATGTTTGAATAATCACTGTTATTAGATAAGTGTTGTAATAACAACTCAAATGATAGTTCTCCTTCACCTTTTATAATGAAATCAATTTTCGTGTTTTTCAGGAAGAAAGATGGTTCATAACTAACTTCTGGTCCTCCTAGAATCAATTTTGCGTTATTAAGGCGCAACTTATCAATTATTTTAGTAAATAGCGTTACATTCCAAATATAGACACTAAGACCGATAATATCAGCGTTTTTTGATTCTATTTGATTGATGATATCGGCAATATCATCTTTGATTGTAAACTCTAATATTTCAGGGTTAAAAGAACTGTTTATTTTTAAGAGACGAACAGCGTTATTTGTATGAATATATTTAGCATTAATACTTACAAGTAATACCTTCATTTTTATCACCTGATTTATTTTAACATATTTACTCAATTTTGAATAATTATGGTAAACTTATTATGGTGGTGATTATATGGACAAATTTAAGTTAGTAGCTAAGTATAAACCAATGGGAGATCAGATCAAAGCAATTGAGTATTTGAAAGATAACATTGATGCTGGGGTTAAAGAACAAATCCTTTTAGGGGCTACTGCTACTGGTAAAACATTTACGATAAGCAATGTAATTGAACAGGTAAATAAACCGACACTTGTCTTAGCGCATAATAAGACTTTAGCTGGACAATTATATAGTGAGTTTAAACAGTATTTTCCTAATAATCGTGTGGAATATTTTATATCATATTATGATTACTACCAACCAGAAGCATATGTTCCTGCGCGTGATTTATATATTGAAAAAGATGCGCAAACAAATGATGAAATTGATGAGATGCGTCATAGCGCAACAGCTTCTTTATTAGAAAGAAAAGATGTTATCGTTATCGCTAGTGTATCTTGTATTTACGGAATAGGAAATCCTGAAGATTATAAAAACTCGATGTTAACTTTGCGTGTTGGTGATGAAGTTGGAAGAGATAATCTTTTAAGAAGATTAGTCGATATGCTTTTTACAAGAAATGATTTTGATTTTAGTAGAGGAACATTTAGAGTAAAAGGTGATGTTATTGAGATTTTACCAACATATAGTAAGACTATTGGTATCCGTATTGAATTATTTGATGATGATATTGAAAGAATAAGAGAGTTTGAAATTATTACTGGAGAAGTAATAAATGAATATAAAGTTATTTCTTTATTCCCAGCAACTCAGTTTGTTACAAATAAAGATAAAATCGAAGAGGGAATTAGTAGAATTGAAAGTGAGTTAGAAGAAAGAATTAAATTCTTTAAAGATAGTGATAAGTATTTAGAAGCTGAAAGAATTACTCAACGTACTAATTATGATATTGAAATGTTGAAAGAAATTGGTAGTTGTGCAGGAGTTGAGAACTATTCAAGACACTTATCATTAAGAGATAAAGGTGAGACTCCGTATACGTTAATGGATTTTTTTGGCGATGATTATTTGTTGATTGTTGATGAATCACACGTTACTTTGCCACAAGTAAGAGGAATGTATAATGGTGATCAATCACGAAAGAATTCTTTAGTTGATTATGGGTTTAGATTACCAAGTGCATTGGATAATCGTCCATTAAATTTTGCTGAATTTAATGGAAAGATAAAGAATGTTATCTATCTAAGTGCTACACCTGGTGATTATGAAATGGATAAGACAAAGTATCTTGTTGAACAGATTATTAGACCAACAGGATTACTTGATCCCGTTGTTGAAGTTAGAACTAAAAAGGGACAAATTGATGATATTGTTGCTGAAATATTACAGAGAATCGAGAAAAATCAAAGAACTCTTATAACAACATTAACTATTAAAATGAGTGAAGATTTAACAACTTATTTAAAAGAATTAGGAATGAAAGTTGCTTATCTTCATAGTGAAATAAAAACTTTGGAAAGAATTGAGATATTACGAGAGTTGCGATTGGGGACTTATGATGTTATAGTAGGTATTAACTTATTAAGAGAAGGGTTAGATATTCCTGAAGTAGCACTTATCTGTATTCTTGATGCAGATAAGCAAGGATTCTTAAGAAGTAATCGTAGTTTAGTTCAAACTATTGGACGTGCTGCGAGAAATAGTGATGGTAAAGTTATAATGTATGCTGATAAGATGACTAATTCTATGGATTACGCTATTACAGAAACTGCTAGAAGAAGAGAAGTGCAAGATGAGTATAATAAAATACATAATATAACACCAACAACTATTATTAAAGATATAAGAGATTCAATTAGTATTAAGTTAGAAATATCAGAAAATAATAAGAATATAAGTGAAATGACAAAAAAAGAGAAACTTACTCTTATCACTGATCTTGAAAAAGATATGAGAAGCGCTGCTAAAAAACTTGATTTTGAGATGGCAGCAGAATTAAGAGATATAATTATTGAGTTAAAGACATCTTTATAAGGAGAAATATATGAGAAAAGCTTTTATGATAGTATTAGGATTTCTATTAGTATTTAGTTTAAGTGCTTGTGAGGATGTATATATAGAACCAGGAGTAATAGATATACAGTTTGAAAATGTTCATTACGAAGGAGAATCAATTGTAATGGATATTTGGATTACAAATGGTACTAGTGAACACTACGATATTGGATATATGGAATTCGCGTTATATATTCCTGATACTGAAACAGAGTATTGTGGTGCTGGATTTGATATGTTAGCTACTATACTTAGTGATGATTATGAGTCGTTTGAAATTGAGTTTACTAGTGAGTTTGTCTTTTTAACAGAAACAGAATTGGAAGATTTAGGGTATACTTTAGAGGATTTAGAATTATATTATTGGGTTGAAGAGTAGAAAAGGAGAGATTTGATGGAAACTTTTATTATTATTTTAATTTATGGACTTATTATTATGGGATTTGCATTTAATACATGGTTATCAATTTTAAACTATAAAAATAGAAATGCTAAGATACCTGAAGAAGTAGCTGATGTTTATGATGAAGAAAAATATCAACAATGGCTGAAGTATAATATGGAGACCTTTCGTTTTTCTAGTATTGTAAGGGTTGTTAATATTATTGTATTTTTACTAATGCTTATTTTAGGTGTTTACGTTTTCTTTAATGATATTGCTTTAAATATGTCGAATAATGCTACAATACAAATTATTATTTTTATGGGATTGTATTATTTAGTTTCATTTGTAATTGGTATTTTCACCTCTTACTATAGGGCTTTTACTATTGAGGAAAAATATGGATTTAATAAAATGACTAAGAAAACTTTTATTTTTGATAAAATAAAAGGATTAGCTTTAATGGCTGTTTTCGGTGGTGGAATCGTTATACTAGTATTTACTATATACGATAAAGCTGGACAATTATTTTTCCTTTATACATGGCTTGCTCTAGTTACAATATTATTATTGGTTAATATCTTGTATACTAAACTTATTCTTCCTCTTTTTAATAAATTAACTAATTTACCTGATGGAGAGTTAAAAGATGCTATTTTGGCTTTGGCTAAAAAAGTGGGATATGAAATTTCTCAAATTAGTGTTATGGATGCGTCAAAAAGATCATCTAAATTAAATGCGTTTTTCTCAGGATTTGGGAAATTCAAGAAAATTGTATTATTTGATACCTTAGTTGATAAGATGAGTACTGATGAAGTTGTTTCTGTATTAGCACATGAAATTGGACATAACAAACATAAACATATAATTTTTAACCTTATTCAGACGTCTCTAACCTTATTATTATATATAGGGGCATTTGCTTTAATATTAGGAACTGATGTTTTTTCAACTTCATTTGGATTTGATAGTGCTAATTTTGGATTTTCAATAATTCTTTTTAGTGTTCTTATGAGTCCTTTCTCAATTCTTCTTGAACTTGTTACTTCATATTTCTCAAGAAAACATGAGTATCAAGCTGATCGATTTGCAGCAATTCATAATGGTAAAGACCATATTGAGAGCTCTCTTAAGGTGTTAAGTCGTGAAAACTTTTCTAATTTGACACCTCACCCTCTATATGTTAAACTTACTTACTCTCATCCACCAACTGTGGATCGCATAAGAGCAATTAGAAAGGTAGATTAGATGACAAAATCATTAGTTAAGATTGTTGTACAGCTTGCTGCAGCAATTGGACTTTATTATTTATTTGTAGATTATTTGGATATGAAATGGATATTCATTGTAGTATTAGTTGTTGTTGCTGTATTGTTTGTTATCTTTAATGTTAAGAATACTGATAATGGTGAACCAATTTTAGAGATGTCTTGTAACGCTAATAAGTATTTAGAATTTGTTGAGAAGAAATATAAAGATGGTGATTCAAGTAAATATAATCTAACTAAAGCATATGGTCTAATATACTTTGGTGACTCAACACAAGCTAGAGAAGCTTTTAACAATGTGGATTACTTACAAATAAAGGAAGATGAAAAACTATTAGAAATTTATACAAGAGTAAGAACTAAACTTTCTTTCACTGAAGATGATGAATTTGATTTAAAACTAATATTAAATGAATTATCAGAACAAGAAGAAGATAATCAAATGTTGAAAAATTATGTTAAAGTTTATATGTTAATTCAAAAAAATGATTATGAAAACGCAATAAGTCTACTAATAGATGCTATTCCAGAACAGATTAACCGTGTTCAAATAATAGAACTTGAGTATTATCTTGCTTATTCATACTATCAATTTAAACAAATGGAAGACGCTTTAGCAGTTTGCCAGTTTGTAATGAAAAAGGATTACCAAGTAGTATACACAGAAAAAAGCAGGGAACTATTCGAAAAAATCAATTAAAACAAACAAAATATCAATTATTTCAATTAAATTCATTGAATAATTGATATTTTTAATATAATAATTAATTTTTTTAATATTTATGTTGACATTGTTAAATTAATGTATTATCATAGGGTTGTACTTAAGAAAGTTAATGCATAAATTAAAATAATTAATAAAAAAGGTTGTGAATAAGGTGAATTACAAAAAAGTACTTAATAAAATTGAAAAAGGTGAAATGACATCTCAAGATGCACTTAATCAATTATATCCTGTAAAAGTTTCAAAACCTGGTAAACGAGCAACATTCGTTAAAATGAATATTAGTGTACCAGAAGAGGGAAAAGGAGTTAATACATTCTTAAAGATATTATTCTTGATTCCAGTACCAATAATCTTTGCAAGAATCGGATTAAGATTTGCCGGAAGATTTATAAAAGATGAAGATTTTAATATTTCGGACGTTAGTAATTTACTTAAATATTCAAAGAATACACATATACATGTTGATTCAAAAGACGCACAAATTAATATAAGGATTATTTAGGAGGAGAATTATGAATAAAGTTATAGGGGAATGCCCGATTTGTCAAAGTGATTTACAAGTTACTAGATTAAGTTGTAAAAGTTGTGGAACTGAGTTAACTGGAAAGTTCCAATTATCAAAATTTAACTATTTATCAAAAGAACATTTATACTTTATAGAAGTGTTTATTAAGAACAGAGGAAACATAAAACAAATTGAGAAGGAATTAGGTATTTCATACCCAACAGTTAAGAAGAACTTAGATGAAGTTATTATAAGCTTAGGGTATAAAGTAAGTGATGAAGATAAAATAAAAAAAGCTGATATATTTGCAAAACTAGAAAAAGGCGAAATAAGTGCTCTCGAGGCTGCAAAATTATTAAAATAGGAGGCCAAAATGGATATGTACAATTGTTATTATTATTACGAAGCATATGAACAAAAGAGAGAAGAACAAAAGTTATTCTTAGAACAAGACATAAAAACTAAAAAATATAATCGATAGACGAAAGGAAGATAAAATATGAGTGACAGATTAAGAATATTAGAAATGATTGAAAACAAAACAATAACTGCAGCAGAAGGAGCAGATTTATTAAAAGCCTTAGATAAAAATGATGATAGCAGAGTAGTAAAAACAAAAAAAGATGCTTTCAAAATGTTTAAAATTAAAGTAATATCAGCAGACGGAGATAAAGTAAATGTTCAAATTCCTATTGAATTTGCTAGAGTAGCATTAACAAGCGGAAAAGGATTTATGAAAGTAGATCAAATTGAAGGATTAGATCTAGATATTGAAGCTATCTTAGATATGATTGATAGCGGAATGTTAGGTAAAATTGTCGACGTAGAATCAGCAGATGGAGACATCGTAGAAATTATAATCGAATAATTCTCTTCTTGAAAAGGGGCCTTGTGCCCTTTTTTTTACGATTTCCAAATATATATCTAAAAATATGTTATAATATTATTATAAGTTTAATCCCCGAGTAAACAATTGTTCATACAAGAGGTGTAATAAATGGTAGATAAGAACGAGTACTATTCAGTTGAGTTTGTAGATATGACTCACGATGGGATGGGTGTATGTAAGATTGATGGTTTTCCAATATTTGTCGCTAATGCTTTAAAAGGTGAAAAAGCTGAAATTAAAATTACTAAGGTAAATGCTAGTTTTGGTTTTGGTAGGTTGATCGAATTAGATCACAAATCTCCTTTTAGGAAAGAGCCTATTTGCGACCATTTTTCAGAGTGTGGTGGATGTAATTTAATGCATATGAACTATCAAATGCAATTAGATTTCAAAAGATATCGTACTAAAGAAACTTTGAGGAAACTTGGAAGGATAGAAGCAAAAGTTAATGAGACTGTTGGGATGCTTAATCCCTATTATTACCGTAATAAAGCCGTTATTCCTTTTGGGGAACAAAATGGCAAGATGATTTCTGGATTATATAAAAATCGAACACATGATATTATTGACATGAAAAAATGTTATATTATTCCTAAACTTACAACTGATATTGTTAAGTTTATGAAAAATGTTTTTGAAGAGTTAAATATTCCTGCTTATAATGAAAAAATTGGTACAGGAGTTGTAAGATGTTTGGTAGTTAGGAACTCATATAAGTTTGATGAAATATCAGTTACTATTGTAACGCTTACTCCAAAATTACCTAAAAAAGACATCATTGTTAAGAAATTAATTTCAAGATATAGTAAAGTTGTATCTATTATACATAACTTTAATCCTGAAAATACTAATGTTATTATGGGTAAAAAAAGTAAAATTATATTTGGAGAAGATTTTATTCGAGATGAAATTAATGGTGTTTATTTTAAAATTTCTCATAGATCTTTTTATCAAGTTAATCCTGTTCAAACAGAAGCTTTATATTCAAAAGCTATTGAATATGCCGAACTTACTACTGATGAAGTAATTATTGATGCTTATTGTGGTATTGGAACTATCGGGTTATCTGCAGCGAAATATGCAAAGACTTTACTGGGTGTAGATGTTGTTAAACAGGCAATTAATGATGCTGTTGAGAACGCAAAAAATAACGGAATTACAAATGCTAAGTTTGTTGCTGGAAAAGCTGAAGATGTTATAAAACATTGGAAGAACTACAATGTTGATGTTCTATTCGTAGATCCTCCTAGAAAAGGCTGCGATAAAATGTTCTTGAAAACTATTGTAGAGATGGAAATACCAAAAGTAGTTTATATTTCATGTAATGTTTCAACATTGGCAAGAGATCTAAACTATATGCAATCAAAAGGATATCAGGTATTAGAAGTTACTCCATTTGATATGTTCCCACAAACTACACATATTGAAACAGTTACTAAATTACGATTTAAAAAGCAAGAATATTAATTCTTGTTTTTTTTAACTAAAAATACTTGCTAAATATGATAAAATATACTTAAAGAGGTGATTGTATGAAGTCATATCGAAAAGAATTATGGTTTAATACTACTAAGAGAAGAGAATTCATTAATATAACTAGAGAAGTAGATCACTGTTTAAAAGATAGTGGAATAAAAGAAGGACTAGTGCTTGTTAACGCTATGCATATTACTTCCAGTGTTTTCATTAATGATGATGAAATGGGTCTTCATAATGACTTTGAGAGGTTTTTAGAGAAACTAGCTCCTGAAAAGCCTTATGATCAATATGATCATAATGGATTTGAAGATAATGCTGATGCCCATATAAAGAGAACTATTATGGGAAGAGAAGTTGTTGTTGCGGTAACTAGTTCTGAATTTGATTTTGGACCATGGGAGCAAATTTTCTATGGAGAATTTGATGGAAAGAGAAGAAAAAGAGTTTTAGTAAAAATAATAGGTGAATAGAATGAATCCTTTTAAAAAAGATAAGCAAATGATGCCGATTGCATCGTTGAATAGTGTATATATTGATAATGTATTGGCTTCTAATTTATTCAGACCAGCACTTATCTTAGAAGAATTAGGGAAATCTAAAAAGGCACTTGGCTTAGGAAATGCTGTGATAGATAATAAGTTGCTATATCAGTTTAATAATCTGCTGAAAAGTGATTTAGATAGTGTTAAGGCGAAGGCTACAGAAATAGCTATAGAGTATGGTAACCGTTTAGCAAGGGTGTTATTAACACTTTATAGCCCTTCAAAGCTATCGAAATCTAATAGAATAAATTGGACTAGTGAACACTGGAGTTTTTGGAGGAATATTAAGAATATTTATCTTGTCGGAGGATTAACATCACCGATTCTTACAAAGATTTTTTATGATCGAGTTACTTCTATCTTGAAGGAAAATGATATAGATGATCTGTGCATTACTTTTATTGAAGGTTCTTCTAATTTGGGAACTAGAGGTATGTCTCAATTGATCGAGAATGGTGATTATTTATTGTTTGACTTTGGACAAACAAACATTAAACGAGCTAGACATTTTAAAGTAGATGGGAAAATAGTTATAGATACTGTATTACCTATGGTTGAGTCAAAGTTTCTATTTTATAAGAAAAAAAATGAAGAAGAAATTAAGGAAATAGCTCACCAATTGGATGATTACATCGTTAATACTATTTTGGATACTTATAAACAGGTTGCTTTTAATAGTGAAAACATCTACTTAAGTATTGCAAACTATGTATTTAATGGTAAAATATATTCTGCTCGTGGAGGATATGGTAAATTAGCTTATGTGGCCGATAACTATGAGATACATTTGTCAAACAGATTATCAAAAATTCTTAATAAAAAAATTAATGTTAAGCTATTTCATGATACATCTGCAATGGCATTAATGTTTAGTAATAAAAAAAATACAGCAGTAATATCGCTAGGAACAGCATTTGGTATTGCATTTACTGAGTAAAAGTAGTATAGTTAATAATTGCGAATTGGAAAGTGGTGATTTAATGGAACCCCTATTAAAAAAGGATCAACAAGTTTTACTAACTATTAAAAGACTAGGAATAAACGGAGAAGGAATTGGGTACTATAAAAAACAAGCTGTTTTTGTACCTGGAGTATTACCTCCCGAAGAAGCTATTGTTAAAATAACCGAGGTTACCGAAAGATATTCTAGAGGTGAATTGGTTCGACTAAATATCAAGGCTAAAAAGAGAGTAAAGCCGTTTTGTAAACATTTTGACGAGTGTGGAGGTTGTCAAATTCAGCATATTGCTTATACTGAACAACTTTCTTTAAAAGAAGAAATGTTAATTCAAGCAATAGATCGATATTCAGGGCTTGATACATCGAAAATAAAATTTAATGACATTGTGGGGATGAATAATCCTCGTTATTACAGACACAAATCACAAATGCCTGTAAGAAATACAAAATTCGGTATAACTACTGGACTATATAAACCAAATTCTAATGATTTGGTTCCTATTATAGATTGTCCAGTTCATGCAGAAAATATTAATATTGTTAATAGAAAAATTATTGAGATTTGTGATAAACATGAAATTCATGCTTTTGACTCAAAAACAATGAGAGGACTTTTAAGATATATAGTAATTAGAGAATCTCATTTTAATGGAGAAATACAAGTTACTTTAGTAATAACAATATTCAATAAAGCGCTTCATAAAGCCGCAAATGAGATTATAAGGATTTCAGGAGTTGAGAGTGTAGGTATATCAAAAAATAGAGATGCTAGTAATGTAGAGGTGTTTGGTGAGGAAGTTGAAATTCTTGCTGGAAAAAATACAATTACAGAGGGAATAGGGAATATTAAATA
>LGOV01002187.1_pt3 | contig 35353 bp, 44 predicted proteins | sample 469881 | NCBI WGS metagenome assembly LGOV01 (sample SAMN03857199, study PRJNA290197) | marine sediment metagenome | biome: marine cold seep biome; feature: cold seep; material: marine sediment; isolation source: sample #5579, elevator 3A push core 41 containing 12 cm of sediment... ...
CCCGAGGGAACGAAGTTAAAAAAGGAGATGCTCATGCAAAAGGAAAAGAAAAAAGGAAGATCCTATGCTTCCATGTTTAAAAAGAAAGAAAATGAAGATTGGCGTAAAGATATAGCAATAGAAGTACCAATAAAAGAAGTTCAACACAAAGAAGAAGAAATTTCGGAAAACTATGGCTCTACTACTGATGTTATTGAAGATGCAACCTTTGAAACAGTTGATAATAATGAAGAAGTGGAAGAAAAGGAAGATACAAAGGAAAAAGAAACAACGGATAATCCTCAAAATGAAAAAAAGTTAGAAAAAGAAAGATCAGAAAAATTAATTGAGAAAAAAACGGTGAATACAACAGCCATTGCAGAAAATAATAAAACGAATCATGTGAATCCCAAAGATATTACAACAGCCATTGCTGAAAATAATCGCTTAATTGAAAAAATAAAAAATCTTGAGAATGATTTTGATCTTTTAGAGAAAAAAAATGAACGAAATGAATTTCTTTATAGTGAATTAAAAGAAATGTTAATAAGTATTGGTATTAATGGAGAATGGGAAATGCTTGAAAGTGCCAAGATAGAATTAAGTGAGAATAAAAAACACATCCAGCAGTTAGAAATCACTGTAAAAGAGAAAGATAATTTTATAAATTCATTGAAAAACAATTTATTATCAGGTCTTTCTCAAATGTTTGAGCAAAAACAACCAGAAAACATACTAATTCAAGAAAATATTTCGAACGTTCAACACGATTCTGAAAGTAATGAGTTAAATAAAGTTGTAAAATTAAAAAAAGATGGAAAATCGATCAAACAGATCGCAAATTTAACCAATTTAACAGTAAATAAGGTGGAAGATATTATAAAAATACATAAGGAGAACGTAGAAAATGTATCATAACAGTTTATTAATGAGGAGGATTTATTTTTCAATAACCAATAAATTACATTTGTCAACATCAAAACTTAGTATTGATGTAGTAGGCAAGATTCCCGAAAGTCTGCAAACGTGCTAACGCACCTTTACAGACTTTCAGATCTTGCTTTCTCTTTGGAGAAAGTGAAGAATGGGGGACACCCCCAAACCCCCGTAAAAAAATTCCTAAATCAAGAGAGGAGATAATTTAAAATGAGTAGTTTAATAAATACGGATATAGAGGGAAATCAATATCATCAAGATAATTTGATAAAATTTAGGTGCTATCATTGTGGAAATGAATTTATAATTGGAGAGTTTTTATCTAAGGATACTAAGAAAATAACGTGTCCATTTTGTGGTTGCTCTGAATCAGTCGAATGGGTAAGTAAATATAACGAAGAAGAATTGGAAGAATTAGAACTTGGAGAAGTTGGCATTTATTATTATAAAGATAGTGATGGTCATGTGATTAAGGATCCTTTCTTTGAAATTGAAAAAGAAATGTTTGAAATTAGAAAAAATAGAAAAGAGGTGATAGCTGATGAATGAAATATTTATGAAAAATTTAAGAGCATTTAAAAAGCTGGAAAGGGAAATGATTTGTTGGAAATAAATAGTTTTGTTATTGGTATTGTTTTAATGTTGTTACTAATAATTATAACAACAGTTTGTTTAAAGCGTAGAAATGAAAGGAGAAAAACGGATCGAGGTGATTTTAGTTCTTATGTGTATGATGATTTTCTGATTAAACTTATAAGAAAAATTTCAGTAGTTGCATTACTTTTATTTTTGGGATGTCATATTTGGTTTACATCTCTTGATTTGGTTTATTTTCAAACAAATGGAAACTATGTTGTAGAAGAAAATCAAGCAGGTCAAATAGACATTATTAATTTTATTGATCATGATGTATTAGAGATTACAAATGATGGTGTTTCAAATAAAGTGATTTATGAAAAAATAGATAATGATCAGTTTAAGTTTTCATTTAATGAAAATGGTAATATCCATGAATATACAGGAGAAGTAAAAAAAGAAAGTGGAAAATACTATATTTTACTAATGAATGAAACGCAAATAATAAAATTTAGAAAAGTAAATAATTAAGGAGAAGTTATAATGAATGAACTATTTTTTCAGGATCTTAGGGAGTTTAAATCTTGGGTAGAAAAACATCCAATATCGGATTTAGTGAATAATGGAATGAGTGATCATTATGAAGGATACAATGAATATCAGTGTTCATGCGATAATGATAGAATCACACTTAACATTGATTCAGCTGCTTGTATCGCTGGTTATTAAAAAAAGGAGGGATTAATATTGAAGCAAAAACTCTGAAATATCTAAGAGTAGAAAAAGGATTAACACAACCTATTCTAGCAAATTTAATTAATAGTAATCGAGGGAAAATATCTGCATGGGAAAATGGTCGTTCAGTACCAAATGATAGTGAAAAAAACAAACTATGTTTGATTTTTCATATTACTGAAGTTGAATTAGAGGAATCACTTAGATTGGCTCTTGTGATGAAAAATGAAAGTAATATCATAAAACCTCACAGAATATCTTTTAGAGCAACAGATGATCTTTATAATAAAATTTGTACCAATGCAAATAAAGCAAATATGAAAATGGGTACATATATTTCAGCAACCTATGATGGTGGAGAAATTGTTGTTCTAGATGGATTAATAGAGTTCTCAAAGGAATTAAATAAGATTGGAACAAACCTTAATCAACTAACAAAGTTATGTAATATGGGCAGTATTAGAGCCCCTGAACTGGATTCAATTAGAGATACAATTAATGCGATCTATATTAAACTCAACCGTTTGATATAGATTTTTTATTGGATGGAGGGAAAGATGGAAAAAGAAAATGATTCAATTATACAAGATTTAGCAGGAGTTATATTGGCTGTTTTGATAGTAGTAACAATGATTGTAATGTTGTTAGGAGTTTCTCTAAAAAGCGTATTTATTGAATGGGTTAGTGATTGTACAATAATGGAAAGGATGGAAAATGATCAATTTGTTAATGATGAAAAAAAACCATTGTTTAAAGCTATCGTTTTTCAAAATGACGGAATTACATTAGAAGTTTATCAAGAAAATCGTATTTATAAAACAACGTATAAAGAAACCAGTGATTCATCTTTTGAATTTTTAACACCTGAAGGAGATAATGTGTCTGGAAATTTTATTGATTATACAATAAAAGAAGAAATAGAAGAAAAAATGTTTTATGATTTTGTTTTTGGAAATAAATTTGTGGATTCAAAAGTGAAACTTCTTATTGAATACAATGATGAGTTAGAACGGATGGATCATAAATAAATGATATTAAAAATATCTTAGGATGTTTTTAAAATAAATATTTAAGGAGAAGTTGATGAATAAAGTAATTTTAGTGGGGAGATTAACTCGTGATCCAGATGTAAAAAACACCACAACGGGTAAAGCAGTAGCAACATTTGTTTTAGCAGTGGATCGACGTTTTAAAAATAAGAACGGTGAAAAGGAAGCAGATTTTGTGCCAATTGTGGTTTGGGGAAAACAAGCAGAGATAGTGGGACAATATTTGTCAAAGGGTAGTCAAATTGGTGTGTCGGGACGGTTACAAGTCAGAAGTTATGATACCCAGGAGGGGCAACGTCGATATGTAACTGAAGTAGTGGCAGATGAGATAACTTTTTTATCAACATCGAATCGAAACAAATCAACGAACGGATATCATCAAGATTCAGTACCACAGTCAGATAATAATACAGTAGCAATGGGATTAGATGAAGATTTTCATATGATGGCAGATGATGATGACGTACCTTTCTAGAAACTATGATTTAATTTTGCAAGCAGGTCAATCACCTGTTTTTTTTATTGCCAAAATCATCTAACTTCGTTCACTCGGGTGAACGAAGTTAGAAAAAACTTAAAAGGAGTTTTATGATGAAACGATTGTCACAGGAAACGGTGGACCAATGTAAACTGATAAACATTATTGAATATGCGCATAGTGAGGGATATGATGTCCGCAAAATGGGACGTCAATTTGAATTTACATCGCATCGTGGAAGTATTACGGTAGAAGGGGATGGAAGCATGTGGAATTGTTTCAGGGATATTACAAAAGAGGGTGGGGGAGGAATCATTCAACTTGTGATGTACCTAAAAGAAATTGAGTGGATCAATGCAGTGAAAGAATTAATTGAATATGGAAACATTGCACATGATTTTACAGAACTAAAAGAGACATATAACAAAAAAAACTATAAACCCAATGAAAAAAAAGAATTTAGGCCACCGGCACGAAATAAAACCTATAAACATATTTTTGCTTATTTAACACAAACCCGAGGGATTGATAAAGAGATTGTTAATTATTATGTAAAACGACATATGCTTTATGAAGATGAAAATCGTAATTGTGTTTTTGGTGGATTTAATAAAGAGGGGGTAATGAAAAGTGCGTCGCGTCGTGGAACGGGGACAAAAGGAGAGCCCTTCAAAGGATTGGTAGCAAATTCAGATAAATCATATTCGTTTTCTTATACAGGAAAAGGAACGCGTTTATTAGTTTTTGAAGCACCAATTGATATGCTTTCGTTTCAAACGCTAAAGAAAAATTTTGGTAATCCCTATGAGAATAAAGATGATCATTATAGCGCATTAAACGGAATGGCTTATATTGGTTTAATCAATTATCTTAAGCAAAATCCTAACGTGAATGACATTCTTTTTTGTTTGGACAATGATAAAGCGGGAGTAGAGTGTACAGCAGCAATGATTAATATTGTTAATGAAATGGCACCAGGAAAATATAAAATGGATTTTATGACACCACAGTTAAATGATTGGAATGACGATTTGCTTGATCAAATAGAGCAAGCGGAATTAAAAAAAGATAATTGTCAGGAAGATGAATGGGCAAGAGAAGCATGACGAAATATGAAAAGAAAGGAATAAAAAAAGCCAGAGCATTGGGGATAATTTTTTATGATACGAGTTAAATTTATTGTTCTAAAAAATAAATAGAAAGGTGGATTTATGAAAAAAAAACAGATCATAATGGCTGCAATAATTTTTATTGGTGGTGTGATTTTATCTCTTTATTTAGCAAGAGAATTAGATGGATTATTAAATGGACAAGGACTACTTCCTTATCAAGTATCGATTATTGAGGTGTTTCATTACACAATTGACAATGAAGCCCCGAGAATGGTATTTCTTATGTTATCAGCGATTGCACTTTTCGGAGCAGTCGCTTTTTTATTTAGCAGTGGTAAACCCTATCAGAGTAACACAAATAAAATCACACCAGATATTGAAACCCCAGTGATAGCGGGGCAGAATCAACATGGATCAGCACGATGGCTTAAAGAGGAGGGAAAAGATCAAGCTTTTGATACATTTATTCTCGATTCAAACAAAGAATCACTTTTAAAATTATTTGAAAGTGGAGAGACAGATCGACAATGTGTTAAAGATGGCGAAATGTGGCGTAAGGAAAAACAGTACATTTATAAAAATGTAGCGACCAGTGGTGGCTTAGTTTTAGGTAAAAAAAATATTGGGAAAAAGCATGGCATCAAAAGAAAGAGCGGAAAAGATATCGAAAAGATATATTTTGTTGGAAATGATAGTCATTCGTTAACCATTGGCTCAACAGGGTCTAGTAAAAGCCGATCCGTTGTTCTTCAAACCATTGGCTTATTAGCCTTAGCAAGAGAATCTATGGTGGTAAGTGATATAAAAGGCGAACTCCATAATTACGGGGGTTCATTTTTAAAAAAATGCGGGTTTAATGTGTATACACTTGATTTTAAAAATCCATTAAAAAGTCATTGTTATAACTTTCTCCAACCGATTATTGATGCGATCAATGCGGGCCAAATATCACAGGCAGTTGATTTTACCTGGGATCTTACAGGAGCTTTAGTTGGCGAAACTAAGGGCGAACCAATATGGGAAAATGGGGAAACAAGTATTATAGCAGCATGTATTATGTTAGTGGTTGTTGAAAATAAAGATGTTCCAGAATATCAAAATTTGACCAATGTTTTTTATTTTATTGCTAAGATGTGCAAAGCCCAAAAAAAAGAGGCGGAGTTACCACTGGTTAAATATATGAAACGGCTCGAAGGGGATTATCCCAATCATCCCGCACTGGGGTTGGTTGCTATCTCGGATATTGCACCTTCTCGGACACAAGGAAGCTTTTTTACAAGTGCATTAGGAACATTAAAACTTTTTACCAATCCGATGATTTATGCAATGACAAAAAAATCAGATTTTAATCCAAAAGACATTGGGAAAAAGCCGACGGCGGTTTTTATGATCTTACCTGATGGCAAGACAACTTATTATTCGATAGCAAGTTTATTTTGTACGCAAAATTATAATACGCTTTCAGAGGTTGCAGATAGTTTCGGCGGGCGTTTACCCGTGCGAACAAACTTTATCTTAGATGAGTTTGGAAATTTTACAACCATTCCTTTTTTCTCAAACCAGTTAACGGCGGGTAGAAGCAAAGGGATACGGTTTAACTTATTTTTGCAATCCCTAGCTCAATTAGAAGAAAAATATGGAAAAGAAGTTGCACGAACGATTCGTGGGAATTGCGAAACGTGGATTTATTTACAGGCTGATGATTCAGAAACTCTAAAAGAAATCAGTGAAAAACTTGGAAAATATACCACAACATCCTATTCGATAAGTGCATCACAACAACGGTATGCATCGGCATCTTCATCCCAGTCGGTTAATTTAATCGGACGGGAACTGCTGATGACAAATGAAGTAAAAAAAATAAAACGACCCTATAGCTTAGTGACCAGTTTAAATGATCCCGCCATAATGACAGCCCCGGATCTTTCGCAATGGTTATTTAATGATCTCTTTAGTTTAGGAAATGAAAAGCATAATACACAATTGCGAATAATGCGTGAGAGTGCCAGAGAGGAGAAAGCGGAAGAAGAAATTAAACTGTGGGGAATTTGGAATGCGTTTACGTATTAGTGAATAATAAAACGGAAAGGAGGTGAGGGTATGCAAGATTTTGTTGGTTATACGGGAACCATACAATTATTAAATGATTTAACGACCATACTTGTTATTGCGGCACCAATAGTAGCGGTTGTATTAACCATTATTTTTGCGATCCGTCGTTCTGGAGCAGATGAAATGGATCAAAAGATGTGGGGAAAACGAATTGCGAATACATGGATATGTTGCGGGATTGCTGTTCTTTCAACAGGTTTAGTATCAGCAATTCTTAGTTATTATACTTAAGATTAAGAAAGGAATTTAACAATGCGACGATGTAGAGAACCACCTTAAAAAATTTTTGAACCAATTTATTCGATAAAAATAAAAAAGTAAAAAAAATAAAAATTAAAAGGAGAAACAAATGAAAGATCAATTATTAAAATGTTGGATTAGTGGACGAAATAAGGTTCGAGGGTTTTTAATTCCAAAGGAAGAAATGGTTGTAAAGACAGATCCTGGAGAAGCTTATGTTGAGACAGGGGTGAAAGTGGTAATAGCGATTGTTGTTGGTAGTTTGTTATTAGTTGGTCTTATTGCATTAATGAATACAACGATTTTACCAACGATTACTGAAAAAATCAATCTCATGTTTGGAAAAACGGCAACACTATAAGTGCGGGATTAAAATAATAATCTAAACTATCAAAGAATGAGAATGAGAATGAGCGAGTGATACAATATCACGCTCATTTTTTTCTTTTTTATAAATAAAAAAAGAAAGGAGTGATAAATTGTTTGATATTTTTGGTGCGTTCGTTAAAGATATGATAAAAAACAGCAATGCTTTTGGGAGTACATCAACCGGAGATTTACAGATGGCATCACTTAAATTTTTAGGTGAGAATGTATTTTATTTGGAAAAATGGATGGGAAGTGGCAACGGATGGAATTTCTTTTCAGGAGTGCATCTTATTTTATATGAATTAGCGATTTGGTTGTTAATTTTGAAATTTACAAAGAAAGGATTTGAGACACACATAGCATGGACAGATGGGGATCAAGATTCAGATCCATATGGAATGTTTACTCGGTTCATAAAGGCATTGATACTAATGATTGCTTTTCCAGTATTATATGATGTTTTCGCTCGAATTGCGACTGGAATATTAGCAGCACTTCTTAGTAATGTATCAGAAGAATTGAATTGGGCATCAGGAATGGAAAAAATTATAGAAACTATGGGTAAAAACATGGTAGTTCTTATTATATTTTGGATTGGAAGTACCGTATTATATTTTCAATTACTCATGAGAGGAATCGAAATATATATCATGCGAGTGGGATTTCCACTCGCGTGTGTGGGACTACTTGAGAGTGACAATGGCGCATTTGCACCGTATATGATGACGTTTTTTCAATGTGCGATGACCACGGTAGTGCAATTAGTGTTGATGCAAATTTCATATTCATTTTTATTGACAGGCGATATCCTTATTGGATTAGGGATTCTATTTACTGGAATTACCGCACCAAAGTTGTTGCAGCAATTCATGGTAACAACGGGAGGAGGTGGAAATGTGACAGGAAAAGTTTATTCAGCTGTTCGCATCGTAGATGTTGTATCAAAAGCGGTTAAGTGAGGGAGAATAAAAAATGCCGACATATTTAACAGATATTCTAACCCTGCGAAACATGCTATTGGTTTTAATTAACGTTGGGTGTATTTTCAGAGTAGGACAATGTGCGCTTCATGCATCGGTATCATATGAAGAAAAAGATATTTATTTTAAACGGATAAAATATGCCATTGTTTTTACGATAATGGCGAATTTAATCATTGCTTTTAAAGATTTACTGTTAACGTATTATCCAGGTTTATAGTGTAAAGGAGAAATGATTTTGGAAAATGAAAAAGAACTTTATATACCTTTGGGAATAAAATTAAAACGCGATAAAATAACAGGATTTGGAGTAAAAGAAATTTTTATTATTGTGGTGATTTTTTCAATCACATTAATTGTTGCTTCATTTTATTATAGTATATCAAGGGATAGTTTTGGTACGGTTTTGGGTTCTTTAATTGTTGGAGGATCAACATTGATTATTTTAAGAAAAAATGAAACCAATCAATCCGTACTTGATTTGGCAACACATCTTATTAAATATTTACGTAGTCAAAAAAAGTATCAGTATCACTATTTAAACGAGTGGGAATAAGAGAACAATGATTGGATCATTCATAATTGTCGGTGGTGTGTGGGTGTGGCTTGCAAAATGTTTAAAAAGCCAACTGAATTTTAATATACAACCAAAATACTGGCTTTTTTGTATGCCAGTATTCTTTGGAATGTTATCTATTGATCAGCCATTGTTAATCATTAAAACGGGTGCTTTTCTAGGGATGATGGTATTTATTACCATTTACGATTATCAAACAAAAACCATTCCTCAATTTGTACACGTTATATTATTAATCATTGGTTGCATTGATATTAATAGTTCCTGGGTTATTGCGCAAGCACTTCCAGGATTGCTTTTATTACCCATTCCAATAGCGGGGGTGTATGGATATCAAAAATTAAAAGAACCGAGTAAAAATATCGGAATAGGTGATATAAAGCTCATTGCAGTGTGCGGTTGGGTAATCGGAATAAACATGGGACTGATTGGATTGTGTGTAGGTTTAGAATTGTTTTTGGGATGGTGTGTGATTAAAAAAGTTAATCAGGAAACAGCCATTCCTTTCGGTCCTTTTTTATGTATGGGTTTTACCTTAGGATATGGATTAATTTTGTAGTAATTTAAGTTTTTTAGAAAGGAAGGTATTTATGTGGGCAAACGAGAGAAAATAAGCCGTCGTGCTATTTTAGGGATCATGTGTATTTTATTATCTGTGTTAATTGCGTTTGTTGTTTTTCCCTTTGTTGTTGGATTAATTGGACGAACGACGGAGATTGTAAGAGTGACAGAAACGATCAGGGTAGGTGAGCAAATTAGTGAATCGAATATTGAAAAAGTAAACGTTAGTGGCTATCATTTACCACTAAATAGTGTACGCAAGGAGGAGGAAGTTTTAGGAAAATATGTCACTGCTAAATTGGAAAAAGGTGATTATGTTTTAAAAAGTAAATTAGTTGATAACATGGTGACAAGTGGCAATTATATGAATGCATTAAATGGCAGCAAACAAATTGTATCCGTTACCATTAAAGACTTTTCAAATGGCATATCAGGAAAACTCATGCCGGGGGACGTGGTACAAGTATTTAATAATGAAAAAGTTGAAAATAATCGCGGCATTTCTTATCCAGAATTGCAATACATCAAGGTATTAGCGGTAACCATGCCAACGGGTGTTGATATGGGTGGTGAAACGGTAACAGATAAATCAGAATTGCCAGCAACGGTTACCTTACTGGTGAGTAAAGCACAAGCGCAACTTCTATCGGGGTTAGATAAAAACGGTAGTATTTATTTTTCACTCGTCTATCGTGGAGATGAGGAAACAGTGAATCAGTTTTTACAAAAACAAGATGAAGTGCTGATTTCAAGTGGCGAAATTTAATCATTTAAGAAAGGAAATAGTGGTATGGAAATAATTAGTGTATGGGGAAATCCAGGGGGTGGAAAAACAACCTTAAGTCTTGAATTAGCAAAAAATATTATTAAAGAAACGAATGAAAATTGCATTTTAGTTTTTTGTGAGGATCAAGGAAGTCCAATCAATTTTTTATTCCCAGAGTTAGAAAAAGAAGGTGGGAGCCTAGGAAAAATAATTACATCGGCGGGGTTTTATCAGGATGAATTAAAACGGACATTGGTTAATCATTCAAAGAATAAGCAGCTTGGATTTTTAGGGTATCGCAATCAGGAAACAAAGTTAACCTTTCCCGCAGTTACGGAATCACAGGTCATTGATTTATTTATCTCCCTGGGACAGATTGTAAAAGATGGATACATTATCGTTGATTGCAAGTCCGATTTCACTAATGATTATATGACTCAATATGCGCTCAATGAAGGACAATGCTTAATGGTTGGTGGCGGTGACCTAAAGAGCATTGCCTTTTTTAATTCGATGGGACAGATCATGGAAGATTTTCATGGCTTTAGGGAGAAGAAAACAATTATCGCAAATAATCCCTGGGATTTTCATTCATGGCAATTGGTAGCGGATAAATATGGCAAAACACAATACTATTTTCCATATTGTACAGATGTTCAAAAGGCTTATTTAGAAGAAAGAAGTATTGATGAATTAGTGAAGTCTAAAAATAATAAATTATTTATTGAAGAAATGCACGCATTGACGGTATCACTCCTTGGCATAGAATCGATGAGTAACGCGAAGGGGCGACGACAGAAGAAAGAAAAGCGATCAAAACAACGACGATATAAAAAGGTGGAGGTCACAGAATGACGGTTCAAAAGCAAATAAATGAGATTGCAAAAGTTGTTAATATGGTGCAAGCCCATGTACGAACCGAATACCCACGGGCGTTTACAGGAAGCACGATTAACGCTAAAGAAGTTAAAACGTATATTGAAAAAAACATTCGCGATCAAAAACTAAGGATTGAAGGATTAACGGGTAGGCAATTGATTGAACGTGTTTATCAAGAAATGGTGGGATACAGTATTTTAACGCCGTATTTTGATGATGATGATGTTGAGGAAATTAATGTTAATTCATGGGATATGATTACAATTAGTTATCGAAATGGCCGTTTTATAACATTAAAGGAGAGCTTTTTATCACCGTCAGATGCACGCGATATTATCATACGTTTACTCGAAGCGGAATCTGAAATGTTAATGGATCAAAAAAATCCGATTGTACTCGGACATTTAAAAAAAAATATTCGAATACAATCATCAATTCATCCGATATTAGATGAAAGTTGTGGTGCACAAGCTTCGATTCGAATCGTAAACCCAAGGAATCTAACAAAAAGAGACTTTATTCGATACAATACGTTAACCGAAGAAATGTTTGATTTTCTATCCATTTGTTTTTCGCATGAAGTGAGTATTTGTATCGGGGGATCAACGGATGCTGGAAAAACAACGCTGATGAGTGCAATATTAAGAGCTTTTCCCAAAAACAAACGCTTGATTACGATTGAAGAAAAAACACGGGAGTTTGATTTAATACACCGCGATGAAAATGGATTAATTGATAATGAAGTGGTCCAGTGGAAAACGCATGGTGACTATACAACACGACACTTATTAGAAAACGCATTAACGGGTAATCCCAAAGGTCTTTGTATTTCAGAAATGAGATCAGGTGAAGCTTATTTTGCCCAAGAAGCCGCTAGAACGGGTCATTCAGTGATTACTACTACTCATACTAATTCGTGCCGGGCAACCTATGGACGTCTTGTTTCATTGTGTAAAATGGCAAGTGATTTAGATAACGAAACGCTGTTAAACTTTGTAACAGAAGCATTTCCGATTCTTGTTTATACTAAGAAAATGGAGGATAATTCCAGAAAAGTTATGGAAATTACGGAGTGCATTAAACATGATGATTTTTCATTTGAAATCAAAACATTATATGAATATGAAATTGAGATGAATGATTTTGATGAGAATAATAATCCACTAATTATCGGCAAATTTGTAAAACGCAATAATATTTCGGATGCATTAAAACGACGTTTTCTAATGAATGGCGTACCATCTCGTAGTATTGATGCATTATTAAGGGAGGATGTATCATGAAAGCAATCAGTATCGTGATTTTTTTCTTGCTGTGTGGTGGATTATTGGCGTTATTAAATATTTCACCACTGACTATTATGGAAGATCTGATTAAAAGCGTTTCTCAGGAAAAGAACGATTTGCGATCCGTGATTAAGGGCGCTTCAGGACAAAAGCGAAAGGGATTTTTAAAAANNACTGATTGCTGAAACACAACAGATACTTAAAATCACAGGACGAGAAAACACCTTTTCAAGATTAGTTGGCATAGCGACTCTTTTAATGAGTTTTGGGATTATCTTTGGGATGGTGATTCAAAATGGTTTTTTATCCGTTGTTTTAGGGGTAGGGTTAGCACTGCTGCCATTTTGGTATGTGAAATTAACGGAACATTCATATAAAAAAGAATTGAATGAGGAACTTGAAACAGCCTTATCGGTCATTACGACAGCTTTTATTCGATCAGAGAATATTATTAAATCGGTTGAGGAAAATATATATAATATTCATCCTCCTGTTTCAAATGTTTTTGAAGAATTTTTACTGGATACTAAATATATCAGTGCAAGTACACCCGATGCATTATTGCGCATGAGTGAAAAAATTAATAATAGTGTGTTTAAAGAATGGTGTTATGCGGTAATTGCTTGTCAAGATAATCGTAACTTAAAATTTACATTATCTCCGATTGTGCGAAAGTTTTCAGATGTACGAATTGTTACCGATGATTTATCCATGGCGTTGTATGATCCGTTATGCCAAATGCTTATTGTGTCGGGAATGGTTGTTGGATTAGTACCGCTTTTATATCTTATTAATACGGTATGGTTTAATATTTTAGTAGGAACGTGGATTGGAAAAGTTATGTTAGCTATTGATGTAATTCTAATCTTTATTGCATTGAGTGCTGGGATTAGATTGGCTAAACCAGTTGAGTATAAACGATAGGAGGAAAATTAAATGGATCATCTTTTAGTGTATGGTTTTACGGGATGCTTATTAAGTTTTGGTTTATACCAATTACTTGGAGGTGTCTTTCATGTTCCCACCCGACGGGAAGTAAAAACAATTGTGGCTGTTGGGAAACGAAAGAGAGAAAAAAAGAAACGATTTGAAGCACTGTTTTTTAAAGGTGCGCATGTTATTTCAAAATATATTACAATTAATCCATACAAGCGAAAAAAATTAGAAGCGATTTTTCGCTCGTTAGGGATGACTACAACGCCAGAGGTATTATATGCTACAGCTCTAATAAAAGGTGCGATGTGCTTAGTTATTGCAGCAATTATGGCAATTTTTCTACCCATTATTTCGCTTGCGTTAGTTGTTTTAGCAATTCTGATTTTTTTCAAAGAGATTCAACGCCCTGCATCGATCATGTTAGAGCGAAGGGAAGAAATTGATCGTGAGTTACCACGATTTGTTGGGGTTATTGAACAGGAATTAAAATCACGACGTGATGTGTTAGGGATTTTAAGTGATTATCGAAAAAATGCGGGTTTAGCATTAGGAGAAGAATTAGATATCACTGTAGCTGACATGAAATCTAGTAATTATGAAAATGCATTAACTCGGTTGGAAAGTCGCGTTGGAAGTTCAGGGTTATCAAATATTACACGTGGGTTGATTGCGGTTTTAAGGGGAGATGATGGAAAACTATATTTTGAAATGTTAAATCATGAAATGCGAAAATTAGAAATAAATCAATTAAAAATGGAAGTATTGAAACGACCAGCTAAGATAAAAAAATATACGATTTTATTATTAATTGCCTTTATTGCTACATTCTTTGTGGTACTTGGGTATCAAATTGTGACAACCTTACCCACACTCTTTTAGAAAGGGGATACGATGAAAAAAAGATTAAAAACAGACAAAGGATTTGCATATATTGATGCAGTGGTATTAATAATTATCACCATGCTTGTATTAAGTCTTGTGATCGGGATATTGCCAGTGTTTATACAATGGCAAAATTTAGACTATATGACCCATGAGGTGGTAAAAGAAGCGGAGATTGTTGGAAATATCGGACCAAAGGTTTTAGAACGCTATGAGGAAGTAAGAAGTGATACGGGACTTGATCCTAAATCAATCAGTTTTGACGGAACAGAAACGATTGGAGGAACACAAAATATTCAAATGAATGATACCATTCGGGTCACACTAACATCTGATTATAAATGGTTTAGCGGGTTTTTAGGAAAAGGTATAACGACTGAAATAACGACAACCGCAACAGGTAGAAGTGGGGTTTATCACAAATGACAACGATATTAAAATGGATGAATACAAAAGATGATGGCACAATGGCTCCTTTAGTAGCTGTGATTGCACTCATTTTTTTATTGTTCTTTTGCGTTGGGTGGGAATATCTTCGCATGGTTTCGATTGTGAAGCAAGTGGATCATGCGGTTGAAATGTCGGTTGATGGTGTCGCAAAAGCAAATTGGGATAATATATACCAGGGTGTGAGAGAAGGCTATGCGGGTGCATATACTAAAAAGAAAGATACAGATGCATGGACGGAAGTCATGACAAAACAAAGTGTTCTTGATCAACTCAAAGAAGTAATAGCGTTTGAAACTGAAGGAAGCACATGGGTAAAAAAAGATGATAAAGGGAATGTTCTTTTCTCATTAAAACCGAAAGAAACAGAGGTTAAAATAATCAATACGAATTTAGGTGCAAGTGAGGGTGATGCCCTGGTTATCGAAACTACCAATATTATTACAGTACCCTGGATGTTTGTAGGACTTTGGTTAGAAGCAGAACCGTTAGAGATTGAACGGACGACCCAATGTGGGTATTCACCAAGATTTTAGAGTATTAAATGAAGATCATAGAGAAAATGAGGTGTTTTTATGGGAATAGGAAAAAACATTGAAAATTTAGCGAAGGAAAAAAATATTCGAATTAAACATCTTGCTGAAAAAGCGGATGTAAACTATGGAACATTAGTCTCTATTGTTAAAAGAGATAGCGATGGTATTAATATTCATACACTTACTAAAATAGCGAAAGCGTTGGAGGTCGATATTTCAGTGTTAGGTGATGTTGACAAAAAAAACGATTCTGTTGGTGAAAGAATAAAGAAAGCAAGAAAGGAGTTGGGAATATCACAAAAAATATTAGGTGAATTAATAGGTGTTTCTGAAGTAAGAATAGGACAATGGGAACGCAATTATAGAAAACCTAAAATTGATGTGCTTACTAAAATAGCACAAGCGTTGGATGTAGATGTTTCAGTCTTAAGTGATGTTAGTAAAAAAGATGATTGTGTTGGTGAAAAAATAAAAAAAATTAGAAAAGAAAAAGGATTAACACAAAAAGAATTGGGTGAATTATTAGGCGTTTCCGATACAATGATAGGAAAATGGGAAGGCAATAATAGAAAGCCCAAAATTGATACGCTTAGAAAAATTGCTAATGCTCTTCAAATAGATTTCACAGAATTAATGGATAATAATCAACACGAGGATCTAAGTGAAAAAACAAGAGATCTCACTAAAAAAATAAGGCAATTGAGAGTTTTAAAAAAACTCACGCAACTGGAACTGGCTGAAAAAGCAGGGGTGTCATTAATCACAATACGACGTTGTGAAAAAGAAAAGCAAAATCTAACAATTGATACACTTTATAAAATAGCGAATGCGCTTGAAATAGATCTCTCAGAATTAATTGATAACAAGCAACCAGAAACCAAAATGATACAGAAAAATGATTACATCAATTTGATAGAAAAACAAGTGATAATGATTGAAAGCATCAATAACTTACAAGGATTTGCCGAAGAAATGGAAAAGCTTCAATTAGAAAATTATGATCTAAGGAATGAAAATGAGTTATTAATACAACGGATGAATCAGAATAGAGTCATTGAGGAAGAAGCCTGGGAACCAGAGCAATAAAAAACAAGATTTTGATTAAAATCGAGTGATCAGAGATACAGCTAGAGATAATTTTGAATTATTTTCTTTGTTGAGTTAAAATAGAGATAAAGAAAATGAAAAGATTGGATTGAATTGATAATTCGCTATTTAAGTAAAAGATTATGATAGCAACGATATAAGTAAGTATTTAAAATGCTTTTCATAATATTCAAATTAAACCTTGACAAGTTGGTGAAGAAGGTGTATTCTGATATAATTTTTAATATTAAAGGAGAAAGAAAATGAAAACAAAAATGAAAGAAAAAGCAATGACGATTAAAACCTGGTGGCAAGAATCAACAACAAAGCAAAAGATAATTATTGGAATTGGACTTTTATTGATGATCTTTCTTTTAGTAATGGGGACGTTAATGTTAATTCCTGATCAAACAGTTAATCCATCGGTGGTAAAAGGAAGCAATACGGTAACGGTAAAGGATATTAAAAAGGCTGATGAAAATAAAAAAACACCTGTTCCTGCTGAAACAAAAGTAGTTGAAGAAGCAGCACAAATAAAAATGACAGAAACAACAGAAACGAATGCGACGACCGTAGATACCCCACAAGTTGAAACGGAAGAATATTATACATCCGAAGATACAGGTGGACGATATGAAGCCCCACAAGAACCTGTTTATGAAGAACCTGTTTATGAAGAACCTGTTTATGAAGAACCCGTTTACGAAGAACCCGTCTACCAAGAACCTGTTTATGAAGAACCTGCACCCAGCGATAATGATTGGTTTGTTGGTGGTGAAGTTGCAGACGATACAGGAAATGACTGGGGTGATGGATCTGGAAGTGGCGTTAGTAATTAAAAAAATAGTTTGTCAAGTTAGAGCAATCGAAAGGTTGTTCTTTTTTTATGAAAAAAGGAGGTTGATATGAAAAAAAAGACATTATTAAAACAGTTATGGCTGGTTTTAAGTCTCTTATTTGTAGTAGGAGTCTTTGGCAGTATCTTTTCCTTGTTAATACATGCCGAAGATAATTCATCCACGGTACCAGGGAATCCAACCTATACCGAGGATGCTTTTTATTACTCGGATCAATACATGTGGAAGGTATCCTTGTATGTTGCTAAATCAGATGCGGTGACTAAAGAAACATCCACCATGGATGAATTTTATCGCATTGGGAATGAAGCAGTCTACATTTGTCCAATTACAGGATCATGGGGTGACTGGGTTGGCGGATCACGACCGTCGAAAATATCCAATGTTTTTTTTACCAAAGAAAGCAAGGTGGAGACACTAAAGGAACTAAACGACAAAGGTGGAAACGTTGAAGCCCTTGATCCCGTAGAATTTACCACCATGGGGGGCGTATACACGTTGATTGATACAGAAGCACCCTATGTTCCCCAGTTAAATGATGGGGATATTTATAACGATGGTGTTATTTATGGGGGTCAAGTTGGAAATATTAATACTGTAATAGAGTATTTCAACAATATAAATACCGTAAATAAGATATTAAACTATTATGCAAATAAACAAGGTTTAACACGAGAAACAATTGTCAAAGATTTGAATTTTACGATTAACGGAGAGAGTAAAACCAATTGGAATACACGAAGTATTTTACCTGATGCAATTAACGGAAACCCAACCAATCAAGTGGAGTGGTTAGTCGTATATGAACCCGTCAGTATTGTATATGTTAAGGATGTTGCCCATCCTGGATCATATTATGGCTATGCCTTAACCGCCACTGATTTTGCAGTGACACAGATTAAATATCAAATGGATTGGCGTTACGATGAAACACGGTGGTCGGCATGGGCGGGGCTTCAACCTGATGCATGGAAAGCCAATGACCAACGTCAGCATGTATCACGATTGAGTCACTTATTACTGGGAAATGCGGTCATCACCAATACCACCTGGTATGGTTTGACCTCGGGAAATGGAGTCGATCAGGATGCTGCCATCCCCAACAATCGTTGGACCAGTGAGAATGAGATCAAATACGGCGGTTGGGGGATGTCACGGTGGTTAAAACCGACCCCTTATGAAACACCAAAGGATTATGAATTTAGACCAAATACGGATGTGGTGATTGCGTGTCCCGTCTTTAGTAATACGGATGCGATTCCAGGAAGTGAGCTGACAGCGACCTATGAAATTGATGGTCAAACCTATACCGATACGGTGTTATGTCCTCAAAAACGGGTAACAACGAGTTATTTTAAATGGCATACGCCAAATGTGGATGTAGAAACCGACTATAATTTAAAGATCAGTGTATCACCATATCCCCAGGGGACGATCCAAAATGGAAGTGAATATGTCAATAAAAAAGTGATTGTTCGACCTTTAGAAGAAAAGACACCACCCGATCCAAAGGTGGACGATAAACGACCGACAGATCTTCCAGATACCGTTGTTGCTCCAGATCCTCCGATTACGGATGATCAACCAATCGTATGGGATACTGCAGTAATTAAATCAGTAACGGAAATAAGTAAACCACCTTATAATAACGGAAATAAAGTAGAAATGGAAATCCATACGAATCGGGCAACACAAACGCTAGATTTTAAAAATTTGGATTGTGATGACGTCAAACAATTAACAGAGGATGCATTAGGCAACGGAATATTGACAAAATACAGTGATAGTCCCTTGACGAATGAAATTATCTGGACGATTGAATTTATGCCAAAAGTTATGGGCATCAACCATTACGCGTTGACACCTACGAACACTAATTTGGGTGCGGGGAAAAGTTATGAATTTAGTATTACATTAGAAAAAAAAGCGGTGCCAGAGATTGTAAGCATCACAAGAGAACCCGCGGATGCAGAAGTTGATCCCAAAGAACCGATGACATTGACCATTATTACAAATACGACAACCGATTATTTAACCATTCATTCTGATCTTAAAAATGAAACCGATCAAATCTCACCAATCACTCATTATAGTGATGAAGAAACGAAAGGTTTGAATAAACGCATGGATATGAATGGGGACAATAAAGTTGATAGCGATGATCTTCAAATCATAAAAGATCATGTAAGGGGTGTCTGTAAAGGGGCAACAATTCCTTGTGGAATTTGTGGTGCTCAAGATATTGATGACAATGGCATCATTGATACCAATGATGTGACATTAGTAGAAGAACATATTAAGGGAAAGTGCGCACTTGAGGATTGTTATTTTCATGGGTCACAAGAAAATCGGGTGATTAAAAATGATCGATGGGAATGGACCATTACCTATACTCCAACGATTAGTGGGGATGAAATACTGACATTTATTCCATATGGGACAAGTGATATTGCTCTTGTTAATGGAATATCAAAAACCATTTGTTTTATAGTAAAAAAACATGGCGTTGCATTAATCGAATTGTTTCCTGATCCTGGTTTTGCGGAGGACATTCGTATTGCAATGAATATTGCGCGAGATACACCCATTAATACGATTAATGAAAAGGTGGTAACCGAAGATGATTTATTAAGTGTAACGGATTTAACATCCCCTCATGCTAAAAATATTGAGGGAGTAGGACAGCTTATCAATTTGATTACCTTAAATTTAGATAATGGCGAGAAAATAACAGAAATTCCTGATGAAATTAGCTTAAACACTAAATTAGAAGTATTGTCGGTTCGGGGAAATGCACTTACCTTATTATCATCACATATTTGCGATTTAACGGGATTAAAAACGTTAAGGTTAAGTAATAACAGTATCGCAACAATACCGAGTGAGATCGGAAATTTAAAGGGGTTGTTAGAGTTTGATATAGGAAAAAATCAACTCACAGAACTACCAAGTGAAATTGGGGAAATTGAGGGGTTAAAAACCTTGATTTTGAATGAAAACAGCATTGAAACAATTCCAGATAACTTTAGTAAGCTTCAAAGTATAACCAATTGTAATTTTTCGGACAATCATCTTAAAGATATTTCAGCTTTTTATAGTCGCATGAATGCCTATGATTCTGGATGGAATTTTAATCGTCAAAAAGTGACGATCAATTTAACGTATGGTGGAAATTCAGCACATACGGATATCGGTGATCCTGGTATGAATACACCTGAAGTATTACGGGATATGTATCAATCGTATGATTGTTTTGATTATGGATATCAAACAACACGAGGCGTTCCCGAAGGAATGTATAAAAACATACAATTTACCAATATGGATACGCATGCACTATGGAAGAATGGAACAGATATAAATGGCGAATACACGTTTAATCAACAACGATTGTGCGATGCCCAAAGTGGAAATAGTGGCACATCACGTATTCAAACAAATGCTCAATATTTTAACGGATCGATTTTCCAATTTAATTATAGTCCTGGTGGTGTGAATCCGAATAACGTTGAAAGAGTCTATAATTACAGCAATCTTGACAGCGGAAGTTTTAATATTGCAATACGTGGATTTAGTGGTGTTACCAGTTTTCCAACGTGGAGTTATATAAACGGACAAGATGATATTAAGTGGTATGCGACATCAAATAGTGCTAATTTTTATGTTAATTCAATCAATAACAACCATCCGGCACTGATGGTTACACACATTTATGCAGGTGGAACAGGACTGGGAGCGAAACAATACAAAGTTAATCAAGCGATGCATAATGGCTTTACTGGGCATCGTTCAGGAGGAAGTATTGTTTTTGACGTATCAAATCCCATGTTTTTTAAAGGACAATACACAACAGAACGATCAAAGAACTATTTAGACTTTGCGGTTTGGGATGTTACAAATGGTCAAGATGATTTGCGATTTTATAGCGTAGAAACAGTTGCAGGACAATCTCATTACACTGTCGCATATCCTATCGGATTACATAACCAGGGGGGACAAATCATGGCATTACTACAGATGTACACGATAGACGGAATTGGCGTAACATCAGGTACTGGATATACGAAGTACAAAAGCGATGGCTTAGTCTTATTCTAAAAAAAAGTACACGCATTGCTAAATAATTTACAACTAGCAATGCGTACTTACAAAAAGAGAAAATGAGGAAAATTTATGAAACAGGCAACAAGTAAGAAAAAAGATTGGATCGTTTATATTTTGCTTATTGTAAGTGTTATTGGTTTGGGATTCTACACATATCATGTAAAAAACTCACATATGGGAAAAGAGATCGAATTTCAATCAGTTGAAGAACCACAATCCGAAATAGTCGGTATCTGGAACGAACTCATCAAAGAAGAAGCGATACAACGACGTATGATATTTACAGACACAACCTATACGTTACTTCTTCAAGATGGGGTAACCCCAGATGAAAATACGGTACTTGAAACAGGACAGTACACTTTTATTGCCGATGGTACCATTAAACTTGAAGCAAGTAATCCAGAAGATAAAGTGTTCATTACCTCGTGTTGGATACAAACACCAGAAAATAAACATATGACGACGATCGACATGGGTGACCAGCATCGTTATTTTTTCGGCATCAAGGCAAGTAATCAAACTGATCAAATGCAAGAAAGCGATGCTCAATCAGAAAAAAACACGAATAAAACAATGGTTTATATCAGTCCCGATGGGCAATAGGGAAAAGAAATAATAAAATATTATTCTCCAATGGGGGAAACAAGGAGTTTTTATATGAAAAAAAACACAACAAAAGTAATTTTATCTGCAATAGCTGTTATTATCATCATTTGTGTTATCCAGGGAATCGGATATGCAACAGATCAATATAACGATGTTACAGAGAAGCAAATGAAAGAAAAAAGTGAAATTAAATTTCAACCCACTGAAAATAAAACAGCCGACATTGTCGGTTGTTGGCAAGGTGTATATCAGAAAGAACCGAATCTACATATGATCTTTACGGAAACAGCATATAAAATATTACAAGAGAAAGGGAATGATGTAAATGCTTATCCAGTTCTTGAAAAAGGAACATGGACCATTAAGGGAGATCAACTTCATTTGACAGCGGATACAATCGTTGATGGTGTGAAAACCCAGATTATGCGAACATATTTTATTCAATTAGAAAAAAGTTTAGAACAAACGGAGAATTTTAGGGTGTTAAAAATTTATGATGATGATCTAACATATTTCTATGGTCGGAAAGTTCAGGATAAAAATCAACTGGTAGGAATTAATTGGAATCAGCCAAATGAAGCAAGGGAGTGATGTGTAATGGTTATGTTATCCATTCACCCTAATTATGCACGAGAAATTTTTAATGGCCATAAACGGTATGAATATCGCAAGCGGATTTTTAAAAAGCCGGTTAATCTCGTTGTGGTATATGTTACACGACCAACGGGCTTAATTGTTGGAGAATTTAGCATAAAAAGCATCATCGAAGATACACCTGAAAAAATATGGGATCAAACAAAAAATGCCAGTGGTATTATAAAAAAGGATTATGATGCCTATTTTAAAGGCTATGAGAAAGGCTATGCGATTGAAATTGAGGAGGTTATTCAATATGATCAGCCGATTAATCCTTATAAAATATGGGAAACCTTTGTTGCCCCACAAAATTACAAGTATTTATCGGAAGGTAGGCGATATATTTAAATAGTGACAAAAAAAAGGAGATTGTAATGATCTTCTTTTTTATTTTCAATAACCATAAAGGGGGAAGTATGAAAAGAACAAGGATGGATTTTAAACTATTAATTGGATTATTGGTATGCTTTTTTTTGATGTGTCCGAGGGTTTTTGCTCACGATACAATCACAGCAAATAGTATAGCTGCAACACAAGAGAGTGATACAACGTTTGTTATTACGGTAGCAGGAATGGAAAGTACAAATGGCGTTACTGAATTATCGTGTAAGGTTTGGAGTGCTGACAATAGCACGGATGATCTTAAAACTGATGTGATGACTAAAAATGATGATGGGTCCTATTTTTTTAATGTGGATATGGAAAACCAACATAGTGGTGACAAAGGCATGTACTCTATTGAAATTTTTGGAGAAGATAGTAACGGAACAACAGGCGTGGTTGGTATAACACATCTGATTATCTTTACAGATACCAATGAGTGGAATCGGTTTGAATGGAATGGATCTGAACTGATTGAAAAAAAGTATCGAGCAACGGTTAAGACGATTCCCGATATTAAAAGTAATTTATTAGAAGCAAATAGTCATACAAATTTTAAATCAGGTTATGGTTACTCGGTTTTACTAAATGCGACCGTTACGAGTAATGATGAAATAACAGCGGATACAAGTCTTTCGGGAATACAAAATGCGATAATTACGTTTCCCGAATTTAATTATAACAAGGGAGTAACCGTTGAGGGCAGTCAAAGACAATACAACCGATTGTCAGAAGTTACGAATACCACGACAACAGGAAATTATGAAACAACAGCACTGGAATTAAAAACAAATTCTTTTTCAGCGACAAATAGTCGTGTTCATTTTACGCCACTTTGGTATCCAAATGGAAACTATACTGTTTATGCAGAAAGTTTTGATGCGTGGACGCCAGGAGGAATGTTAGCAACAACAGCAACAGCAACAATGACCATTGAAGGAAATGTTTATGATGATTGGCAAGTCAACAGCAAGTAAGAACAGGAGGGACATGTGAGAAATGTGAAAGTGGTGAATGATGAGCGATTCATTTAATGAATACATTCGGTTTGAGTGTATTAAAAAAGAAAACGGTAAGGTACTTTATTATGACAAAAACAATAGTTGTGTACCGTTTATAGTGGTTGAAACTAAAAATATGGAAAGTTATATTAAACCGATACGGACTACTCGAGATTTAGTAGCAGTGAAAGCAGTGTTGTTTTCAAAAGAAAAAGAAGCATTAAACTATATTAAAAATAATGAAGGAGATCAAAAAAATGGCAAAGGATAAATTAAACGAGTTAGACCAAAAAGAATTGGAAACCAGAATGGACATACTGGTATATAGATTTGGTTATGAAAATGAGATGAAAGCATTAAAAAAAACGGACGAGAGCGGAGAAAGAAAACCGTCCTGTTAATACAGGTTTCGAGGATGATAGATGTATGCAGCATCTAAATAGACAGCCAGTCCACAAAATTTGTGTCCGATTTAGGTGTAAAAAAAAGAGAATAAAATAATAATAACATAGCGTGAACTATTGGCAATGGGGAGCATGGGAAGCCTGTTATTATTACCTACTTTGAGCTGTAAATACAGTGAAAAAGTAGGTGCGGTTTTTGAAAGTAGCATGGTTTAGTGCAGGAGTGAGTAGTTTTATTGCCGCTTATTTAGCGAAAGATATTGATAAAATTATATATACTCATATTGGTGATCAACATGCAGATTCAATGCGGTTTGTAAATGATGCAGAAAAAATGTTAAATAAAAAAATTGAGTTTACTCAAAGTAGATATAAAAACGTAAATGAAGTGATAAGAGCAAGTAATTATATTAAATCACCGCATGGTGCACCTTGCACAAATATTTTGAAACGCAGAGTGCGGAAAGAATGGGAAAGAGAAAATAAAGGTCGGCACACATACGTTTGGGGATTGGATTTAACAGAAAAAGATAGAGCAGAAAGATTGGTTGAAAATATGCCAGAGTATGATCATGAATTTCCGCTAATTGAAAAAATGCTAACAAAAGAAGAAGCGCATGGAATGTGTGAACGTTTAGGAATAAAAAGACCTGAAATGTATGATCTGGGATACAGAAACAATAATTGTATCGGATGCATAAAAGGCGGAATGGGTTATTGGAATAAAATTAGACGAGATTTTCCAGAGATTTTCGAGCAAAGAGCAAAACTAGAACGTGAAATAGGATTTGCTATTCTAAAAGATCAGAATGGTCCTGTTTGGCTAGATGAATTAGATCCAGACCGTGGAAGAATGGACGATGAAATTATGGAATCGTGTGGAATTATGTGTGAAATTAATTATCAAGATTCTCAAAAATTAAACTATATTAAAAATAAAGGAGATCAAAAAAATGGCTAATAAAGCAGAAAATACGATGGATCTAAGTAAAAAAGTGGATGAATTTTTAGAATTAGGGGAAGAAATGATGAATTTATTCGTCAAATACATCAAAGCAAATACGAAAACAAATACTCAAGCAAATGCGAAAACAAATTCAAATGTGATTGCTGAAAAAAAAGCACAGCAAATGACAGAAACGGATACAGGAACACTTAAAAAAGAAACAGGTGATAATAAAAAACAACGCTTAGAGGTGAATCAGGATATTGAAAATAAAATGCTTCAAGAAATGGATAACCTGATGAAAAACTTCAAAAAAACGAGACAGGAAACCATGGCCATTATTAACGATAAAAATAGTGTGGAAGAAAAGACAACTCCAATAATAAAAGCATCACAAGAGCCTATAAAAGATTCACAAGAGCCAATGAATGAAGCAGAGAAGTTAATTATTAAGGATGTTAATACACTCGAAGAAATGACAGAAAATACGCAAACTCATTTAAATGCGACGCTCCATGGAATAGATACTGGCGAACTGGATAAGAAATCGGCCCTTCGTAATTGCGGCGAAAAGTTTATTGAATTGGACGATAAGCGACTAGCAGTTAATAATAAAATCAATGATTATTGTTCTAATTTTTCGATGCGAACACAGGAAAAATTTACTTCTTGGATGCTTAACCATTTACAAAAAATTAATGATAAGGTTGAAAAAATGAGAGAGTCGGTTACACAGAACTTTATTTCTAAAGTTCAAACGAAATTGGATAAAGAAGTAAATTCAAAAAATAACAATCAGAAGCTTGATCATGAAAAAATAGACAAGCCATTGGTTAAGGAAAATAATTCTGCTGAAAAGTTAAAGGCTATTTTAAATGACTTGGAAAAAAACATCAATGGGATTAAGGGTGATATTCAGTTAGTGGAAGATAGATTAAAAGAAGCAGAACAGGTTGTGGGGGTTAAAACAGAAATTGATCCAAAAGTCGGTGTATTTGAAACGCTTAATGGTAATGAAAATGCAGGTCTAAAAACGGTAGCATCGGTTAAAGAAGAAATCGAAGATATTACGCTAACAGATTATAGTGAACATGAAGAAGAAGCCTATCATAATGGTGTAGATCCTGATCCAAATGTTGCGACAAAAATGACAGATCAAGAACAGGAATTGGAAAATAATGAAAAACAGGACTATGAGGAATATGAAAATTATGAAGACTATGAAGAATATGAACGATAAGAGAGGGGAAAAATGGAAACACTCATACCAATCATAGCGAGTATTATCGGTTTAATTGTTCTTGGTGTAGCAACCTTATGGAAAAAGCGCAATCAATCAACGGGAATGTTGAAAAAGACTAAAAAGGGTTCACCGGGAAATAAGAACGTCCATGATTTAATTAATACTGGAGATATAAAAGGAAATTTTCTTTATTCTGATGATCATAAAATATTTGCATATTTTAGAGTTGATCCAATATCGGTTAATCTTTACAGCCAACGGGAGAAAAAACAATTATGTCAAAAACTTTCGTCACAGTTATCAAGTGAGCAACGCCCTTTTAAATTTCTGGCGGTATCTCGACCAGTGGATATTTCGCCATTAATTTCAGAATATTCTCAAATTTTAACGCACTCGTCAAACAAGGTGGTTAAAGATATTTTAAAAAATGAAATAAAAGTAGTCCATGATTTAAGTAGTTCTGGAGATGTGGTACAACGCCAATTTTATTTTATGTTATGGGAAACCTATGAGGAGGGTATTGAAGCGGATTTACTTAAGCGAATTAACGATTTTAAAAATAAATTTGTAACCTGTCGATTAAGTGGCGAAGTTTTAAAACAACAAGAAATTGTACGGTTGTGTAACTTAATTAATAATCCAGCCTATGTACACATTGAAGATATGAATGCCGATGCAAGTATCGCAACAATTATTGATTTATACGGTGGAGATAGTGATGATGATCAGGAAAATATCGATAATGAAAATATCGAAAAAGGAGGACAAATCGCATATGGGTAAACATGATTATGATCAAAAACAGGAAAAAAAACCGAAACGTAAAAATAAAAAGATAGATAATATTCAAACAAAAAGCCAGGATAAAAAAGCGTTACCTTGGCATGGTATAAAAACAAGAGATAAAAAAGAACATCAGGATCAATTACAAAGTGGCACAAAAAAAGCAAGCATTTTTAATAATAATGCTTTAAAAAATATTATTGCACCGATGTATTTTTTAATCAAACCGAATGAATTAGTTATTGGAGAAATGATTGCCAGTGTTTTTGGAGTAGTTAAGTTTCCAAGTCAGACAAGTTATGGATGGTTGGGACGTCTCAATAATATTCCAGGTACGGTTGTGTCGGCTCAATTTACGCCCATTGAAAGTTCAGAATTTTTATCAACGCTGAATCAATCAATCATTCAAAATAGGAGAGATGCAAATACAAAGAAAGATCCATTATCGATTAATCGAGCAATAAAAAAGGCGGATGATGCTGAAAAAATTATGAAACAAATTGATATGAATGGTGAAGTTGTGGGTGAAGTGGCCATTACGATTATGGCGATGGCAAATACTCGTGAAGCGTTTAAAAAATTGTGCCAAAAGGTGGTTAGTACCTTTATTATGGAAAAATGTAAGATACGGTTATTGCCATATCTTCAAAAAGAAGGGTTTAAGACTTTATCACCAGCGTATTCTGAAGAAAAAGAGATTGATCAAATTCTTAAAACAGTGATGCCATTGTCAACATTTGTTGGCGGTTTTCCTTTTACGAGTTCTGGTTATAATGATCAACATGGGTATCGGTATGGTAAAGATTCGACCGATGGATTAATTATTATTGATCCATGGAAACGTGGTGGTGATCGAACCAACAGCAATTTTGTAATTATGGGTGAATCAGGGTCGGGTAAATCAACCACAGTCAAGAATATTATATTAATGGAATGGGCATTGGGAACGCGGATTATTATTATTGATCCCGAACGAGAGTATAAACAATTGACTCAAAAATTAGGTGGTGATTGGATTAATGCGGGAGGAGATGGTAGGGGACGAATTAATCCCCTCCAAATTCTTCCGATTCCAAAGGATGTATGGGAAGAAGTAACGGATGAGAATAGTGATGATGAAAATGACATGGGAGCAATGGCACTGCATTTAAAAACGTTGGAAGTATTTTTAAATCTTTATTTTAAAAATATGACCGATATTCAAATGGCGATATTAAAAGATGAAATTATTCAATTGTATAACTTATTTAATATTTATTGGGAAACGGATGTAAATACTATGGAGAATAGTGATTTCCCTGTATTTACTGATCTTTATGATTTGATTTTAAAAAAATCCGAATTATTTAATGAAGCGGGCGATGAAAAAAATTACTTAGCCTATTATGAATTATCCTTATTGCTTAAGGATTTAGCACAAGGAAGCGATTCATTTCTTTGGAGTGGTTATACGACACTTAGTGCAAACTCAAAGTGTGTTTGTCTTGATACCCATGATTTGGATAAGTCATCCGATAGTATTAAATGTACCCAGTATTTTAATTTATTAAATTGGGCATGGCAAGAAATGAGCCGGGATCGAAAAGAACGGATTCTTTTGATTTGTGATGAAGCATACTTAATGATTGATGATCGGGTTCCCCAAAGTCTGATTTTTCTTAGAAATGCGATGAAACGGGCGAGAAAATATGAAGCGGGAATTATCGTTGCTAGTCATGGTGTGGTTGACTTTTTAGATCCGAAAATTAAACGCTATGGACAAGCACTGTTAGATCAACCGTGTTTTAAAATTATGTTGGGAACAGATGGGGCTAACTTAAAAGAAACCAAAGATCTTTATAACTTGACCGAAGCAGAAGTTGAAGTATTAGAGAGTAAAATTAGAGGAAAGGGATTATTTCTTATTGGCAGTAATCGTCTCAACGTTAACATTGAGATTTCTGATTATAAATTACCTTACTTTGGTGACAAGGGAGGGCGTTAATGGCACTTCCTATTATTGCAAAAGTAGCACTTTCAGCAGCATCTGATAAAAAAATACGCAACATTTTATTGGGTGCTTTAGTCGGTGTTTTGGGGTTGATTTTTTTGTTAATATTGTTTTTAGTCTATATCTTGTCAACACCTGTAGCAATGCTTACAGAACTTGCTGATAATCCTGAAATATTGGCAAGTATTTTGGAGGTGAAAACCGAATATCAATATTTAATGCCCAATAGTATAGGAGGAAGTGGTTCAAATATTGTTCAGGTTGCTTTATCGGAGGATGGAAAACCGAGCAATATCGGTGGGGAAACCTATTGGCGTTGGTATGGCTTTAATTACAGAGATGAATGGTGCGCGATGTTTGTATCCTGGTGTGCAAACGAATGTGGATATATTGATTCGGGTATTATTCCAAAATTTGCATATGTTCCGAGTGGTGCAACATGGTTTAAGGAAAAAGGCTTATATCAAAGCCGAATAAGTGGTTATATTCCAAAAGCAGGAGATCTAATATTTATTTCCTGGAGTGGAAACGGAAACTATTCCCATGTTGGAATCGTAGAATCTTGTGATGGGACATATGTTAATACAATCGAAGGAAATACAGGTCGAACACCAGGATATTATAAAATTCGACGAAATGAACTAGCAATGAATGATTTACGAATAAGTGGTTATGGAACGCCAGAATACCCAGCATCGGCAAATGCAGATGCAAATCTAGATATATTGTATCGATGTGTTGAAGCAGAATCAGGAAATCAACCGTATGATGGAAAAGTAGCGGTAGCCCAGTGTATTCTTTTTTCATCACAGAGAAAAGGGGAAACATATGAACAGGTAATCACATCGAAGAATCAATATTCGTGTGTTTCTGATGGGCGAATTAATACAGTGACAGTATCAAATGAAACGATCCAAGCGGTCAATGAAGCAATTGCTGGAAAGCGGATTTTCCCTGAAGGAACGGAGTATTTTATAAATTATGCTGCAGCAGATATATCTTGGTGGCATCGACAACAGGAATTTATGGGAAAGATTGGTGATCATTGTTTTTATCGGGCAATTAATTAAGTTTCATCATGGATATTATTAAGATGAAAGGATTGAGTAAATGAAAAAAAAGTTTTTAGTGCTAGGAATTGTATTAGTAATCTCAATATTATTGAGTGGATGTTCAATAAAAAATATTATCATGGATATGCCAGAACACCAATCCTCAACAAGAATATACGGAGATTGGTATGATAATGAGAGTAAAACGTATTTATCCATTGCCCATGATAATACCTATATTATGGGATATGGATTAAATGTAGAAAACACAGGCGGTACGTGTACGATTGATGATCAACAAATTATTTTGCATATTAATTACACATTAGTTGATGGAAAAAAAGAAGATATTCCGAATGAAAATAAAGAAGATATTGTACTTCTGTATTCATTTTCCAATGATAATCGGCTAATTATTGAGACGAATAATGGAAAAATTTATTTTGAGAAAATAAATAATAATGAAAATCAAACATTATCGGCATTTAATTTAAAAGGATTGTGGAAAAATTTGGATTGGAATGAATCCATTCGATTTGATGAAAATGGTGACTATACCAAAATCAGTAGCGGTGGAGAAGAACATGGCCAATATACACTTAAAGATGAAACTTTAATATTGCAGTCAAAGGATAAAGATATAACCTATGATTTTTCATTTGTAACAGACAATAGAATTGAACTAAAGGTTGATAATAAAAGTATTTTTTATGAAAAAATGGGAGATTAAAAAATTGATGTTGGCACAGAGAGTTTAAATTTGAAAGGATACTAATATGATAAAACCAGATGTAAAGAAAAATAAAGAGACACACAATTTTATGAATGATTCGATTAAGCTTTTAGAAGTGCTAAATAATTTTAATAGTGAAAAAATGAGTGAATCTGACGAGGAAATTTTATTAGAAAATATTGACGATTTTTTCTCGTCATTTGTTTATTTTCGTGAATCGTGTGAAAACAAGAAATCAAACATCCATCATTTATCGGTGATAATGGAAGATGTATGGACTATTGCCGAAGATGGAAATGAAGCGTATAAAAAAGCAGAAACGAATGAGGAAATTCATAATTCACTGTTAAAAACAGTGAATAACATTACAGATAAATTAGACGAAATTGAAAAAACATTGGCGGAAGCAGAAAAAGATGAACAAGAATTTAAACGCATGGAAACCGTTGAAAAAGTATTTCTTGATACAAAAATGAATGTAATAGAAGTAAGTGAAAGCTTTAAAACTTTTAGTGAAGATGTTAAAAACAATATGACTTTAATGCATGATGAAATGGAACAGATGGAAAATAATCTCAGGGGGTTTGAAAATAATACCCAGGAATATAAAAACAATACGGATAAGTTAAAACAAGTGGGAAACGAGTGGAATGAGAATTTTAAAAATTGGCAAGTATCATCAAATAAAAAAATAGAAGAAGGCCATAATGATCTCATTGAAAAAATTAACGCCAGTACAAAAGAAGCAGTTAATAATAAAGACAAATTGTTAGAAAATATTAATTCGCGTTGGGAAACTCAAGTTGATAATATGGAAAAAAAGTGTGCGGAAACGTTGTTTAATGTAAGCGAAATAAATGAAAGTTCAAAAAAACTTTTGTTTGGAGAACATTTCAAACAAGTTTTTATTTATTTTGGATCAGCAATGAGTGTTATTAATTTTTTCATGCTGATTGCTTTTATGGTATTGAAATAAGAAAGGGAAAAAATATGCTTATATATTTAACAACGGATAAAAATAATGGAGTTTTTGATTTTCTATTAGAAGAAAATGGCATTCCAACACGAAAGTTTATTGGCGAATTTAGCTTGGTGGATTTTGTGAAAAACAATTTAAGCAAATTTGATAGTTGTCGTTATTTAGTGGTTGACTTAGAAAGCCTTTTGGATATTCCAGAAGGCTTATTTTCTGCAATCGATGCTGTAAAAGAATGGTTTTTACCACGATTGATTATTTTTTCAAGAAATATTGATCCTGATCTTAAACAGGAACTCTTAGAACATGAAGTTTATAACATAATTAGTGGTGATCCTCTAGAGTATAAAGATTTAATTTTAAAAGCATTAAGTCCAGAAGGGATGACGTTTCAAGACTATATTGTTTCTTCATCCAATGAATCTTTAAAATCAAATCAAACCCCTATTGCAGATAAAATTAAAGAAAGCATTGAAATAGAGGACGATCCACAACATACGATTAATCATAACGACACATTTATTGAACGAGCGGTGATGGTTGCAGGATCGCAACATCGTACTGGTACGACAACAACAGCAATTCAGATGGCTAATTTTTTAGCAAATCAAGGAAAATCGGTAGCCTATATGGAGGTTAATCAACATAATCATTTGAAAAACATTATTGAAGCGTATCATATGAAATTAATAAAAACGGAAGAAGGTGATTATTGGCAAATGAAAGGCGTCGATTATTTTTTAAATGACGGTATCTTTATGAAAGATTATGATTATTTTGTTTTTGATCTTGGGGTTATAGGGGAAGTGGAAATTGAACCTTTTTCGAAAGGAGATATTAAAATATTATGTGGATCAGGGAAATCCTTTGAACGGGATCATCTTTTATATGCAACGTCCTTTTGTAAGAAAGAAAATATTGAGGGGGTGAATACAATCATTTCATTTTTATCAAAGGAAGAACAAGTAACCGTCAAAGAGTTATTTAAAACAGCCAAATTTGCTGAATTTTCCCCTAATTTGATGGGGTGGCATGAGAATGAGGAGTTATTCAAAGATATCTTTAAATTCAATTAAATTAAATAAGTAAGGAGAACGAAAATGAAAATTCAAAGAGAAAATGAAGTTGTTGGTTATGTATCAGGAAAAGCAATTGTAAAAAATGAAGATGGTCAATGGTTTTTTATTGAAATGCCAGAGGAATTTATTACACTAAGAGAACAGATGTTTGAGCGTGATTTAACACCGTTGGAACAGTTAAGTAAAGATGAACAGAAAAGTATCCTTAAGGAAATGGTGGATTAAGTTGGCAAAGTATAAAAAACGGAGTCCTGAAGAAATAAAAGAAGAAATGGAGAATTATAATCAAAAGATTATAACTCTTGGAAAAACATTTGAGGATGATCCGATTGAAATGGCTGATTATTTTGCTTTTTCTTCTAAATTTTATCGGTATAGTCCTAGAAATCAACAATTGATCTATCATCAAAATGAACATGCTTCGTTTGTTGGATCATTTATGGCATATAAAGAAAAAGGTTATTGCGTTGAAAAAGGACAAAAGGGAATGAAAGTATTTGTTCCTGTAAGATGTTCGTATTTTTATCGAGAAGGGGAAAATACAACGACTCGATTAGCGGATGCAACAGCAAAGGAAAAAGCGTTAATTAAGCAAGGGGTTATTGACGTTAAATCGGGATTGCGATTTAAGTTAGGGTCCGTATTTGATATTTCACAAACGGATTGTCCAGTCGAGGATTATCCTAAATTTATTAAATTTGGTAAGAACTCAGAACCCCATGCGGAACTGTATGAAAAGTTAAAAGGTTATTGTGAAAGTCAGGGGTTTAAAGTAGCTGAAACGTCCCTTCGCTCCATTGGACTTCGAGGACAATATTGCCCAGCAACCAAAGCGATTGATTTGAATCATAAGCTTCAGGACACGCAAAAGCTCGGAACATTTTTGCATGAAATGTCCCATGGCTTTTTAGATCATAAACGAAAAGCAGAAGATAATCATATTATGGGCTTGCTCAAAGAATTTGAAGCTGATGGATTAGCAATTATGTTTATGTCTCATTTTGGCTTTGATATTACCGAAGGAACTAAAAGCCATCTTGCAGCACAATACAAGGGTTTTAATCAAGCGATTGAGAACTTAGATGATAGTGAAAAAGAAACCTATTCTTTAAATGATTCGTTTAAAAAGGTAAATGATTTATTCAAAGAACATATTGGACCGATGGAAGAATATCTTGAACAATCAGATAATGTTATTGATATTGAAATAGAAGATGAATGGGAAAATGAAATGTGAGACGTGAAAGATTTGCATTGTATTTAATTAAAAAGGAGAAAAACAGCATGATTCACATTAAAGAAATAGAGTATCAGAAAAAAATAAGAGAATTGGATAACTGTTGTAAAGCACTGGAAAAAGCCAGAATAATGGGAGATAAAGACGGCGTGATTGCAATGCAGGATAAAATAATTGAGTTTCAGAATGCAATGATTGATCAGCAACAGATTTTGATTAAGAATGTTTTTGGGACAATAAAGGCCTATGAAGATATGCTTAGGGATTTATTGAGCCAATATCAAAAAAAAATAGGATAAGGAGTGAATGACGATGCTGTTTGTAAATAAAGGTGAAACAATTGAAATGGGAAGTAAAGAAAAGGCGTTTGTTTTAGAAAATGAGATGAAAAAATGAACGATCTCGTTGAAAACTTAAAAAAATTGAGGGCTTCAAAAAAATTCACTCAAAAAGAAATGGCTAAATTTCTGGGAATTAATCCACGAACATATCAGAATTATGAAAGTATGAAAAGCAATCTATCGATATCTAAACTAAATTTAATTGCTAACAAGTTTTGTATTACCATTAGTGACCTTTTTTCTCCCAATTACTTGGTTGGAGATCCTTATAAGAATTTAAGACCGCAATTAATTATTCTACTTTATATTGAAAATCAATTATCAAAAAAACAAAAAGAACAGGAGTTGATAGAAAATCAAATACAAAATGAGAATAATCCAGAAAATCTTCGCAAATTGTTTGAAGAATTGAAGTCTATTAATGAAAATATTGGATGGCTTAAAAAAAGTATCGCAGAT
>LGOV01002695.1_pt1 | contig 35348 bp, 40 predicted proteins | sample 469881 | NCBI WGS metagenome assembly LGOV01 (sample SAMN03857199, study PRJNA290197) | marine sediment metagenome | biome: marine cold seep biome; feature: cold seep; material: marine sediment; isolation source: sample #5579, elevator 3A push core 41 containing 12 cm of sediment... ...
GAGCGGCTTACTCTCATAGCGATTGGCTTATTTTTCAACCCTACTTTTCCACCCCATCGTTGAGACAGAGAGAGAAACATGTTCAAAAAAGCGTCTTTTATATTGGCCGGTACGTTAATGCTGACCGCTGCAATCGTCGCCGTATCGAAACCTGCCCTCTTAGGCATGCAAGCTCAGGCAGCAAAGGAGAGCGGTGTCCAGGCAGAGGACTCCTTGGTGCGCTCACACTCCCCCATCTTGGGGCGAGAAGACGCGCCGGTGACGATTGTGGAATTCTTCGATCCGGCTTGNNTGCGAAGCCTGCCGTGCTTTCTACCCCCTGACAAAAAGTATTCTGGAAACCTACCCAGAAAAAGTGCGGCTCATCGTGCGCTACACTCCTTTCCACGGCGACGTATCTGATAAGGCCATTCGGGTATTAGAAGTCGCTCGTCGTCAGGGCGTCTTTGAACCGGTACTTGAGAGGCTGCTGGCTCGCCAGGATCAATGGGCTTCACATGGCAGTTTTGATGAATCCGCTATCCTCGATATCGCGAGCCAAGGGGGCCTTGATTTAGCGGCTGCCGAAGAGCAACTGACTTCTGCTGAGGTGCAGGCGGTGATTGACCAAGACATGGCGGATGTCAGAGCCAATCAGATTCGCCAAACACCCACCTTTTTTGTCAATGGCGAGCCTTTAGACCCCTTTGGTATGCAAGAGCTGATTGATGCCGTTGAGAGTGAAGTAGCGGAGATCTCTGGGGAAGAGGATGGCCAGTGATGCAGCGCTGGTGGTTACTAGGCTTGGTGGGCTTGTACCCCTTGCTAGCCGAAGCCAATTGGCAAACGCATCTGTCATTGCCACCGTCTGAACTTAGCCCTGTCAGGTTCACAGAATAGCGGCATAGAAGTGGGAAAGTATCGGGTAGGTTTATAAAGGGTTGTTTTTTGCCTTCATCTCAGCGGTCGTGACATTCATGCAAGGAGCCCATTGAGCGCTGACATGCAGGTTGAGAAAAGCAGTCCTCCTGCCAATAAGGTGGGGAAGACTCATTTCGACTTGTGTTTTTTATAAAGTGCATTTTTAGATTATTCGGTACGTCTCACTTAGCTATGCTGCCGTCCTTCAAAACCTTAAATTGACACCATGATTGGACATGTCTCATCCCAAAGTCAGCTGGTCACTATCCAGGAAGGCCTATAGGTTCAAGTGCCCTAACCCTAAAAAGGAAAATGTCCCTTGCGAAGCTTCTGTGATGAAATTCTTCAGTAAAGTAGGCATCACTCGTGGTGATTTACCCAAATAGCACTCTTTCCCAGAGGGTTGCTACGCATATTGCTTTAATACTGTCTCTGAATGACATAGATCAGTAAAGATTAATTAAAAAAGGCAGTATGCTCGGCTAACACTCCAAGTCCAATACCAATTAAAACGATCCCACCGATCAGCTCAGCCCAATGGCTAACGTATTTGCCAAGCTGGTGGCCCAACAAGGTGCCAATTGATGCCATGACAGTAGTGGCTAAACCAATAGCTAAGCTGGTAGCGATGATATTAGCATCAATAAAGGCGAGGCTTGCACCAACGGCCATGGCATCAATACTCGTAGCAATAGCCGTTAATATCAATAACCATAGTGTTCGCTTTTCTTGGGCTATTTTGTCTTCTTTGCATAGGCCCGAATACACCATATGTAAACCAATAACCACTAAGATCGAGAACGCAACCCAGTGATCCCAAGCCTGCACAAAGCGCTGCGATGCTACCCCGGCCAACCAGCCCAGCAGGGGTGTTATGGTCTCGATAGTACCAAATATCAACCCAATGCTGATGGCGTGCCGAAACGAGGGTTTTTGTAGCTCAGCGCCTTTGCTGATGGAAGCAGCGAAGGCGTCTGCCGACATGGAAAAGGCCAAAATCAATATGGTGGCAAATGTCATGACATGGTGTCTCTGGCTGAAAATCCGACGCTCTAAATCAAGTCACCCAAAATGCCTGCTATACTTGAGTAAATTAGTCGGGTATTAAAAGACTTCCAACATTATCATTTCCGGCTAGATAAACAAGTCAAAACGCAAAAAAAATAGTTCGCCTTGTATAAGACACTTAGCATAGGCTAATCATGTTTCCTAAAACTTCACTTTTTCCCTGACTGCATTAATAAGTGAATAATATCTCAAATATTATATATTAAATTTTAACCCAATAAATATAATATTATTAACGTTCCAACTCCTGCAGCTCCTAACGCGTCGAGCGTATCTATGAACTCATTTTCTGCCATTTTCAATACACTGAAAGAATAACAGCGACCAAGTAACTGTGATATACCATTTGACGTTACACTTAATACAGCGATAGTGATTTCGATGTTTTCTATTCCCGTTAACCATAGCAGAGTCGTTAGTAAAGCAATCAAAACAACGCTGACTTTAAAGGAAAGCCATTTAGCAGAATGATTAGAGGTACTGGCACCGCCTACCAAGCCCCCTGCTGCTGCCTTTTTTTTGGGTAGCAGCCGTCTCCAAAATCCTTGCTTGGAGTCCAATAGATGCGATAAAACCATGTGCATACACCAGAATAGTTGAGCAGAATGGAGAGCAGCTTGCCATGGAATACTTAACGATCACTTAAGCATTCATTAATTGGCGAGACTCCGGCACGGTTGGCTAATATCTTCTGCCTGCTGATATACGTCCGTTGCTACGCCAAGCAACCCCAGCACGCTGTGAAATAAGTTATCGTGGGAAGCGGCTTGATCTGAGACTTGGCGTAAGCACTCCGTATCGAGTCCTCGCTGCTTTGAAAATGAGTTGGAAAGCCACCAAACCATAGGCACATGGGTCTGTTCATCGGGAGCAATGGCATAGGGAATGCCGTGCAAATATAGGCCATTTTCACCCAGTGATTCACCATGATCAGAGAGATAGATCATCGCAGTTGCGTAGTCATCCTGACGCTTTAACGTCTCAATCACCTGATCCAACACAGTGTCGGTATACAGAATGGCATTGTCGTAGCTGTTGGTAATGTCGTCTCTTGAGCACTTGGCTAAATCAGCGGTGGTGCAAGCGGGAACAAAACGTTCGTAGTCATCAGGGTAGCGTTGGTAATAGCTGGGGCCATGGTTGCCTAGCTGATGCAGCACAACAACCTGATCAACGGAGGTACCGCTAATTTGCTTGGTCAAGGCTTGAACCAGTGCTTCATCCAAGCATCGTCCTTCCTGACACAAAGACGCATACTCCTCTGGCGAGAGCGCTTTTGTCGTCACTCCGTCGCAGACACCTTTACAGCCTGACTGGTTATCAAGCCAGGTGGCCTCTAACCCGGCGTGGGCTAATACGTCCAGCAAGGATTCATGTTGCTGAGCATACAATTTTTCGTAATCGGCACGCCCTGGTAATGAAAACATGCAGGGTAATGAGACTGCTGTGCTTGTACCGCATGAGGAAACATCTGAAAAATTGATAACGTCAGGCTGCAGGGCAAGTTTAGGTGTGGTTTGGCGTTCATAACCATTTAACCCCCAATTCGCCGCCCGTACCGTTTCGCCCACCACGATGACGAGAAGTGTGGGTTTGTCACCCGCTTGTGAATTGATACGGGCGTCCTCACCCACCGGGGAACGCACCGTATTCGCGGAAGCGTGTTGGCTCGAAAGGGCCTGCGTCATCGAAACAATATAATTACCTGGGGTCACCAAGTAGCGTAGCTCTTTATTGTTGCGCATGAGTGACGACACTTCTTGGTAAGATAAGAAAATTGCTAACAGCAATATAGCAGTGCTGGCAAGGCAATAAGCCGAACGACGCAACACTGCCTTCTTCCAGGTTGACGGTGTGATTTTAACGCGCCAAATTATGATGGTTGGCAAACAGAAAAAGATGACTAAATGAATCAGTAATCCGGGTGTAAAAAGCTCTTGTGCCTCGTTAGTATCCGTTTGAAGCACGTTGTCTAACATTGAAGTATCAAAATAGGTGCCGTAATAGCTAGTGAAGTAACTGACGAAGGCGGCAATCAGAAAAAGCAAGGTTAATAATGGCTTCACCAACATTCGAAAAGCAAGGCTCACGAAGACCAAATAGTTAAGGCAGGTCATCACCAAAAACATATTGGCAAAGGTTAGCCACGTCTGGACGGCAAGAGGGTCATAGCCAGCAAAGGCTTGTTGCCAAAAAGAGACATTGTAAAAAACACTGAATATGACAACGGCCCATAAGACAAGCTGCTCCGTGCTTAATGTGGGGCGATAATGCCAAGCGGTGCCAACAACTTTTGAAGGCCATGATAGCAAAGGACGCATCGAAAGGCTCTCTGAATGAAAAGATTAATGAACGCTGGGGTGTAATAAGAATCTTGAAAGGACAAAGCTTACGGTCCAACAAATCATGACGGTCCAGAGGTCGTGGGAGAGAAAGTGCGCCCCGCGGAACTGTTGAGTGATCCCAAACGTAAGGCCAAGCCCTAAACCCAGCGAAAGCCCTGCCCATCGCCAATGGGGCCGTATGGCGGCAAAAAAGAAGTAGAGGGCTACCCACGTATATCCTGCGCTGGCATGCCCGGCGGGAAAGCAGGCGGATGCTGGCATTGAGGAAGGCCGTGTATTGAGCAAGCCAATAAAGTCCCGTTCACCACCATAGCGAACTAAATCCCAAGGGCATTCCATGCTCACTAGGTGTTTAATCGTTGCGACAAGCAGCGTTGAAAGAAGCGTTGCGGAAAAAAGATATAAAAGCGGCGTGCGATACGCTTTAAGACGAGTTACCACGGTGCTTAGTATCAAAAGGAGGAGTGTGACTAAACCCATCGCTAAGCTTAGCCATTTACCGCCTGTGTGAAGAACATCTTGGGTAATCAAGGTATTTTTCCACGCCCAGGCATTACCCTGAAAGCGATATATAACGTCAGTTATCGTGAAATCTATTTTTAAAATACTGAAGACCGACATGGCGATTAGAAATAAAAGCCATGCGGATGCTACGGGTTTGAAAACATTTAGTAGAGCAGCACGCATAGCCACACACCCATCATCATAAAAATGGTCATCATGACGGCGGCAGCCCCCATGTCTTTAGCACGCCCGCTAAGTTCGTTATGTTCTAGTCCAATACGGTCAATGGTGCTTTCGATGGCGGAGTTAATGAGTTCCACTATCACTACAAGGGAGAGTGAAGAAAACAGCAATGCTTTTTCTACGGAAGTGGCATTAACAAAAAATATAAAAGGGTATAGGACGAGGCATAGCATCACCTCTTGTCTAAAGGCAGACTCATTTATCCAGCAAGCTTTTAAACCCGATACTGCATTAATAGAAGCGCGGAAGATGCGTTTGACACCCGTCCCATTAGATTTTGACGTCGTTGAAATAGGCAAGACAGTACTCTCGATAACGTAACAGTAGGGTCACTGTAAAGCGCAAAACTTAACGAACAGTTATGCGCTTTAATTCAGTAGCTAGAATGCAAAGGGGCAGCGCTGGGTGGTGTTCTAACCCACTGTGTTGGTTGGTTTGTTGCCGAGGCCGATTGCACGGGAGCCGTTGCGTTTTGTCCGTCAAGATTAGCGCGGATAGCGTCTATTACCGTGCTGATCTCTGGGCGCCACAGAATAGTGTCATAGGCTTCTCGTGGTACGAAGGCGAGTGATTTTTTCTGGCGTACTAGGGAAATGGTGGCGACATCGAGTGCTGCCGCTAAGTGCATAGGCCCGGAGTCTGGTGTCACGAGTAACCGCGCTCTCCCTAGAACAGCGGCAAAGTGACGGATAGGAAGCGGCGGGCATAAGCTACCATACAGTGATGACATCAAGCGCTGCTCAATAGGGGCTAGAAGCCTAAACTCCTCCGGTCCAAGGAAAACGACATAACGTATTTTGCAGGCTTCCATGGCATCGATGAGCATTAGCCAAAATGCCAACGGCCAACGTTTGTTTTGATGCCCGCCTACGAAGATCGCAATAAAGTCTGTATCTGATGAGTGGTCGCTATGCAGACTGAATAGCTGTCGTATCTTCGTGATGGCTTGATAGCGTTCCTGCTCCGTTAGCCGGAGCAGTGGCCGATTACGGCAAGCAACGCCGAGCGGGCGTGTCAAATTGACGATGGCATCATAGGCATGTGATGACTTACCTTCCGCCTCAATGTTGTACCAGCGCTGGTGACCTTTACCTGAACCCATGCTGTACCGTGCTCCTATTAACCGTGTCACGATAAAGCCGCTCGTGGATCCTCCGCTCACTTGTACCGCTAGATCATAGCGTTGAGACCTTAGGCGTCGTAATAGCGTCACGCACTGCCAGGGACGAAGAATGGCGGCTCTCGAAAGTGAATAAAAATGGTCAATAGGCCGCTGTTGCAACAATGGCAATGTTTTATCAGTGGCTAAATAGTCTATTCGCGCGGAAGGAAAACGTTCACGAAAAGCATCGATGACAGGGGTACTGATTAGCGCGTTACCTAAACGAAAATTGGGGCGAATAATGAGGATTTTTTCTATTCCAACAAGGCTGTCAATGGTTTCTGGTGCAGGCGCTTTGACGATATACCGTATACCCCCGAGTAAAAATCGCTTCATTCTTTTTTCTAAAAAACGGGCCATTATTTTTAAATAATAGTTTGTTCTAATCAGTGTTAGTAAGTGCATACTCTGGCGCTCTATTCAGTTAATAGAAAATGACCTGCCCGCGGTAGCGACAGGGCAGATTCAAAATGACCGCCAGTGAAGGCGCTGCTTTGGCTTTGCCCATGGCGAAAGAGGCAGCTTGAGCCTAAGTAACTTAAAGAAGAGTTAAGCTGCGTAAAAGGTTTGCAAAAAAGGGTGGCTGACTTACAGGTTGAATTCAGAGGTGTATGCGTTGTGGGGGATACGTTGCCGTATTTAAGAAAAGCTTAAGTTTTAGTGGCGAAGATAGCGGTTTGTAGATTGGGGGAGCAGCATGCGTGCACTGCTAATAGAAGATGATCCCTTGCTTGGGGATGGCATTAAAACGGCGCTGGAACGCGAGGGGTACACGGTCGATTGGTTTATGCTTGGCCGCGAGGCAATCAGCGCTATCGAAAGCGAGACATTCAGTGTGATTATTTTGGATCTTGGCCTGCCTGATATGGACGGCATGCAGGTACTGCATTTACTCCGTCAGCAATCCACCCTACCTATTTTGATTTTGACGGCCCGCGACGCAATGGAAGACCGTATTGGCGGTTTAGATGCGGGGGCGGATGACTATGTGCTCAAGCCTTTTAACTTGAAGGAGTTACTTGCCCGTTTGCGTGTCGTCATGCGACGCGCTGAGGGGCGCGCTTCGCAAGTATTGACACTGGGAGCGCTGAGTATTGATGAGGCGCGTCATGCGGTGAGTTGGCGGGGCAAAGACGTAAAGTTGGGTCGACGCGAGTATGCTCTATTGTTAGAGCTAGCCAGGCACCCCGACAGAGTGCTGTCTCGTCCCCGTTTGGAAAATCTGCTTTATGGTTGGGGCGAAGAGGTCGAGTCCAATGCGGTGGAGGTTCACATTCATCATCTGCGTAAAAAGCTTGAAAAGCATCTGATTATTAACGTGCGCGGGATTGGCTACCGGTTGGATAGTCAAGCGCAATGATATCGATACGGCGTTATCTACTCCGCACGCTGGCCATAGCCCTGGTTGTTGCCGGGGGCGTCGCGTTTACCGCGGCCTACTTAATCACAGATCATGAGTTAGAAGAAATTCTTGATACACAGCTCAGTCTGCATAGCCGGATTGTGGCTGGCCAACTCGATCCAAACGCGACCATTGACGACTATGCTCGCCTGGCTTCTCGGATGGGCCTTCCAGAACATCCGGCTCAGCTATATCGCGACGGGAACACAGTGCCTGTCAGCAGTCCTGAATCAGATCCCAAGCTTTACCACGAGGAAGAGCTTAAATTAGTCCTTGGTTTTTGGAATGCCGATGGCTCACCTAGGCTGCTAGGGGGCACATGGAATGATGCAGACCCTTTCCCCGCCCCTTTAGAGGAGGGTTTTCGCTGGGAAAGCTACGATGGGCATCGCTGGCGGGTTTTCAGCATGTTCGATATTGCCAGCGATACCTGGATCAGCATGGGGCTACGCGGTTCGTTTCATGATGAAGTGGTGGAGCGCATCACCTGGAACAATTTATTGCCGATGCTCTTTTTGCTACCACTCCTCCTTTGGCTGATGAACCGAATTATCCGGCGAGGTACCGCGCCCATCCAAGCGCTTTCCAGCCAGGTGCAGGGCCGCTCCGCCCACGATCTGCGTCAAATCGATAATCTTGTTCCTCAAGAGCTTAATGAATTACGCCAATCGCTAAACGACTTTATCGCCCGGTTGAAAGAAACATTAGAACGTGAGCGGCGCTTCACTGCAGATGCGGCCCATGAATTACGCACGCCCTTGGCAGCGCTGAGAATCCACTTAGATAATGCGCAGGCAGGGGGAGAGCAATCATTACAAAAGGCTTATGTCGGGGTTGAGCGGCTTCAGCGGGTGGTAGAACAACTGCTTATTTTGGCTCGATTGGATCAAGGTGCCACAACCTCACCGGCCACTATCGATCTCTATCCGATTATTGCTGAACTGGTAGCTGAGCTGTGGTCACTCGCTGAAGAGCGAAACCAGCACTTGAGGCTAACAGGCTTAACCCAGCTGGAGATTCGCGCCGACGAAGTCGAGGTGGGTATTCTCTTTCGTAACCTCCTGGATAACGCCTTGCGCTATACGTCAGAAGGCGGTCAAGTGGAGGTAGAGTTAGCGTTTTGGGAAGGGTTGCCTCGGCTCACGGTGAGAGACACTGGCCCCGGACTCCCCGAGGCACTTTTGGATAAAGTCACTGAACGCTTTAGGCGCGCGTCTGGCCAGGGCACCACCGGCAGCGGATTGGGTTTGTCGATTGTCTCGGAGTTGGCCCAGCGCCAAAACGCACGCCTTACGCTTAGTAATCGCACGCCCAACGGTCTAGTGGTCAGTGTGACGTGGGGGTAACACCACACCAGCAGCAAGATAGCTGAGTCATTGGCTGGCCACTGCCAGGGATCGCCGATACGTTCAAGCAAGGAAAATGTTCTCTGCGAAGCTTCTGGGGTGAATGCCTTCAGTAAAATAGGCATCACCCGTGGTAATTTAACCTAATAGGCATCTATTAACTTGTCAGCCTTAATGTGTCACAAAGGCCATCGTGTATGGTGGTTATCAATGACAAATATGTGCCGATGCACATTTCTGGGATGACCGTGGGGATGGCGATGAGGTTCCGGCCCTTCCCACCCTTCATGCTCGTGTTGATGGTGTTCATCGTGATAGTGAAGATGACTATGACGAATAGGCGAGTGCTCATGCGCAATCTCTATTGGATCTCGACGAGGCCAAGCAAACGCAGCAAGCCACGTCGCCGTTAAAGCCACGGTTCCGAGCATTGCGAATGTTCCTGCCATTCCCATATTCAGCCCTATCCACCCTGCCAACGGGTAGGTGATCAACCAGCAACCGTGTGACAAAGAGAATTGGGCAGCAAATAGCGCTGGACGATCCTCCGCCTGGCAAGAACGCTTGAGCAAGCGCCCTGTAGGGGTCATGACCATCGAAGCGCCTGCCCCCAGTAGCAACCATAGCCCGACAAGTCCCGCAAACGATGGGCCTAGCCAGCCTAAGTAGAGACTGAGCGCCATGATAACGCCACCCAACAGCATGACTGGTCGTTCAGGCAATCGATCCAGTACCTTGGGTAGCAATAAAGCCACCAGCATGGAGCCCCCACCTGCGGCCGCAAAGGCCAAAGCTACTTCTTTCTCGCCAAGCCCCAACATAGAGCGAACAAGCACTACCGTATTGACGATCTGCATCGCTCCGGCGGCTGAGACCGCCAAGTTCAACGCCAACAAGCCGCGCAAACGAGGTGTTTTTAGATAAATCCGTATGCCGTAAGAAACGCGACGCCAAACGCCGGGAATATCCTCTAGCGGTTGTGACGCAGGCAACAGCACCGATATAACCAGTGAGGCAGAGATCACGAACGCCAGGGCGTTGAGTACAAACAGGACATCAAAGCTCATCACCATCAGCAATGTCGCTGCTACCATCGGGCTAAGCAGATTCTCTAAATCGTAGGCAAGGCGTGACAGGGATAATGCTCGCGTGTATTGCTCTTCGTCTTCTAGGATGTCTGGTATTGTCGCCTGGAAAACGGGCGTGAAGCCTGCTGAGCAAGCATTGAGTAGAAAGATCAGCACATAGATTTGCCACACTTCTGTAACGAAAGGCAGTGCGCAAACCACGGCTGCTCGCAGCAAGTCGAGGCTAACCAACAACATGCGTCGAGGTAGGCGTGAGGCGTAAGCACCCACCAGTGGCGCAATGCCCACGTAGGCAACCATCTTAATCGCCAGCGCTGTGCCTAGTACGACACCCGCCTGCCCCCCAGCAAGATCATGAGCCAGTAACGCTAGGGCAACGGTGGTCAGACCGGTACCAATCAGTGCAATGACCTGAGCGAAAAAGAGATGGCGATAGACGCGATGGGCGAGTACATCGAGCATAGAACGTTCCTCACGAGAGGGGAGCTTAGATGCATTTACAGGTAGCGGGCAATGGCCTTGAACTCTTCAGCCCGCGCCCGCTGTGTTTGATCCTGAGCGCCCAAGGCATCCTCTAGGCAGTGATCGATATGATCTAAAACCAAGGCACGTTTGGCCTGTTGAATAGCCTTCTCAACCGCATGGAGCTGCTGGGCAATGTCTAGACAGTGGCGACCATCCTCTATCATCTGCGTCACACTCGAAAGATGCCCCCGAGCCCGGTTCAAGCGCTTGATGATGTCAGGATGTGACTGGTGCGTATGTATTGTCATTTTCTTTCCCTTATTCTATTCCTATCCCCCTGGAGGGGATGGTAATCTATTATTGCTACGCGGCGCTACGGCGTAAGCAAACTGTTATCTACCTTTTTTATCATCAATTTTTGTCCTGGTTGCTTCAAATGCTCAATCGGCTGCGTCACCGCCTTGGCTATCTGACCCTGCTACTGCTGTTTTTGCCTAGCCTGATGCTTACCAGTGTGGGCGAAGCGAGTGCGCATGGCGCAATGAGCCTGGTTGGCGTTGAGTCATCTCACCAGGAGAGTGTGCAGAAGGGCCATGGGCATGCCCATGGGCATAAGCACGATGACGGTCGACATCTTTCTCATGAGAGCGGCAGTCACTTCCACGAACAAGCGGATCGCTTGGGGGCGGGCCTTGTCATCGCTCCGAACGTCCGTCATGCCCTGCGGCTAGGCGAACGGCGCGGTTTACCCCTGCGTCGCGCCTACCGATTGGAGCGACCACCACGGCCAGTTGTCGCTTGATAACTGGGGCCATCCTTCGGGTGGCCAATACTAATGTCAGACCCGTGGAGGTTACATGTTTCCATCCCAAGTAAGGGGTGTGCTCGGCTTGCCTATGATGGCCCGACGCCACGCCTTAGCCTTTCTAACTCTGCTGTTAATGCTACTGGGAGCCAGTGGCGAAGCGCTTGCTCACGCGGTGGCTGAAGGTGACAAGGGCTACATCCAAGAGATCTATGGCGTTAATCTGATCTCGTTTATGTATCTCGGTGCCAAGCACATGGTAACGGGGTATGACCATATCCTGTTTTTGCTAGGGGTCATCTTTTTCCTCTACCGAATGCAGCATATCGCTATTTACGTCAGCCTCTTTGCCATCGGTCACTCGACGACCATGCTGCTCGGGGTGTACTTCAATATCGGCATCAATAGCTACCTAATTGATGCCATCATCGGGCTCTCCATTGTCTATAAGGCGCTCGATAACATCGGCGCATATCAGCGCTGGTTCGGCTTTCAGCCCAACACCAAGGTCGCCACGTTGGTGTTCGGTCTGTTTCATGGCTTTGGCCTGTCGAGCAAGATCATTGAGTACGATATCTCACCCGATGGTCTCGTCCCTAATCTCCTGGCATTCAACGTAGGCGTAGAGATCGGCCAGCTACTGGCATTGAGCGCCATTCTCATTGTGATGGGCTTCTGGCGACGCACTACTGGCTTCTTACGTCATGCGTATACCGCCAACGTCGCCATGATGTGTGCTGGTTTTATGCTGGTGGGTTATCAACTGACCGGCTATTTCATTGCCTAATTGAAGGAGTTACCGATGTATAACACTGACCTTCCAACCCGTGCCGAGCTGCCGTCAACGGGTAAGTTACTGCGCTCTACGTTGATGGCAGCCGTTATTGCCGCCGCCTTGCTGATCAGCGTCGTGCTGCCTGCTGAGTATGCCGTTGACCCCACCGGCGCTGGGCGCTTGTTGGGACTGACTGAGATGGGAGAAATCAAGACCCAGTTGGCTGAGGAAGCCGAGCTCGACCAAGCCAATGATCAAGCCAGTGCCCAACAGGCTTCTGAACCCACTGCACCTCAAGAGGCCGTTAGTGATAGCCAACCTTCGACCGCAACCGCTAGTGCTGCACCGACTTCAGACGTAGAGAGGGAGCAAGTAGCCGCTTCGTTACCAGAAGACCAAAAGATGGAGCAGACTGAAGCAAACGTAGCGCTTGCTGACGCTCCAGCCGCTGAGGAGACATCTACCCAGGCAACTGAAGAAACTGCGGCATGGGGGGATGAGGTGACTTTTACACTCGCACCAGGTGAAGGTACCGAGTATAAGCTAACGATGGACGAAGGTGCTGTCACGACATTCGCTTGGATGTCCGACGGTGGGCCACTTAATTTCGATACCCACGGCGATGGCAATGGAAACTCAATCAGCTACGAGAAGGGGCGTGGCGTACCTGAGGATGAGGGAGAGCTTGAAGCTGCTTTCACTGGCAACCACGGCTGGTTCTTCCGTAACCGCAATGACAACGACGTGACCGTGGTCTTGCGTGTTGGGGGAGACTACGGGGAGCTGAGGAAAATGCTTTGATCTCTCCCTCGAATCACCCCGGCCAACAGGCCGGGGTGGTACATCCATAACGCACCTAACGACAAACACCAGGGTTTACACTTAAGTGCGCTTTGGTGCTTGCTAACGAATCAAGCAGGCGCATGCGCCCTCATGCAATAGGCAGCCAGTAGCTCACACCCTCCAAGCTAATCCGAACCCCGTCTCCTGAATGCGCTATGGTCTGCTGACGAAGTGCTTTTTTAGATACTTTCTTGTCATGAAAGTACTCCATGGCTGTGACGATCCACCGATCCCTCCACTCTTCCTCTTTATCAGCGCACTTAGCCATTTGCATCATGGTGTGAGCCAACTTTTCTTTTCGCCGTTTTCTTGCTCGCTTCTCATCCACTCTAGGAGCCAGTGTGGTGGCATGTTGACGATTTAAGAAATTGGTAAACCCCGTCACCGAGGCTGCTTGTCCGGGCACCGCACTCAAGTAACTGTCCACATCACCCTGGTTAGGTAGACGCTGTCCCTCTCGGTCAGTATTGAGCAACAGTGCGGCTGCCGCGCTTAGTGCAAGTCGTGCGGAGGTGTGGGATGTTTTGCCCGCCTGTATACGGGTTTCCAATTGCAGCCAATAGGCTTGCAGCACTTGGTCTGATAATGAAGCGGACGGCATAGAACTGAGACATGCTTGAATACGTCTTTTCTCAGAGTCGATCTTCTTTGCTTGGTTATCCGGCTCTACCCCTTGCTCTTCTTGCAACCATCGCATGGGAAGCCTCACACGCCGCAACCCCTCCGCCCCAAAGTGATTGAGCAGCTCCGAATAGCTCGGTACCCGTGACCATGCCTGATCGATCTCAAGGAAGAACGAGAAGAAATGATTGATCTTTAGGGCAGCCTTATGCGGACCTGTGGTACGAATCAGCCATTCACCAAATTTCCCAAATGCCTCACGTAACGCTTTGGTAGTGATACCGGCTTGGCCAATGGAGATCCGCTTGCGGCATGTTCGTGTCCAGTAGCAGGGTTCACAGGCATCGCCTCGACCCGCTGGCATGGGATTACCACACGATGGGCAGGCAATTTCCCCTTGCTCATTACAGGCTTTGCACAACGCATCCCCGTTGGGAGCCACCACCAATAAACGATGCCGACGACACGCAGAACAGGTACCGTGGTCTGCTGTCGAACAGCGTGGACATAAGCGATGATCATGCCCCATACGCGTCACTCGGGTAAGACGTTGGGACGCCTTCCCACACGCCTCACAGGGTTCCGGCTCTCTAAAATAGGGAGCACAGGCATTACAGACAGGGCCGTAGGAAGTGACCTTGCCGATGGTGTAGTCTGAACTGGCTTTGCCACATCGTGCACACGGTTTGTCGACGTCACATTGGCGACAGACGGCTTCTGGGTCATGCTTAGGCAGACGGGCAAACTCACCACACTGTGGGCACATCCGCCGCTTAAACACACGGGCATAACAGGTTGAGCAGTAACCATGACCTTTATGGCGTCGCCATAATTTGGAAACTTCCCGGCCACACTCATCGCAGCCGACCATTTGGTGTTGATTCACAAGGATGGCTCCGCTTTCATTCTGCGCTTTAAACGCGCCCAAGAGGCTCTAACAGCACGTTCCGATGTAGGGCGATGATCCGGTTTAACACGACGGCGATGTGGCCCATGAGGATGATGGGATAGTCGTGATAGCAGCGGTAACAGGGCAACGGGAGGTGACTTTCGAGGATCAAAAAGCGAACTCGTTTTCACATTGAACGCGACTAACGTACTGAACGCCTCCTCAATACCTATGTCTATTAAGCGCTCAACCGCCGCCAATAAAGCACTTCGCTCGCTGATAGGCAGCAGCTCAAACGCCAATCCAGATATAGGCATTCGGTTATTCACGACGGGAACACCTAATGACAGGAGCGCTTCCGCGAGGGGTGACGTAGGCCGCCGACTTGCACGCCGCATAACGCCAACCAAGAAGCTCTCCATTGAAAACCAATCCGCGAGTGCGATAGAGGTGCTCCCAAATGCAGCTCTCTCCCCTTGTAAAACACGATCAGCCAGCACTTGGAAACTGAACGCCTCAGGTAAAGGCGACGTGCATACTGCCTTTCTAAAATCCTCATGACACCGGCTGCATTGAGCTAAATGTTGATCTTCCGCTGACAGACGATGAGGCTCTATAGGTGCCTTGCATACTGGACACTCATCTATCAGTTGCACTTCATGAAAGCCGCACCCGATGTGCCAAGCGAATCGCCAGTGTCGGCGTAAGTAAGGGGTAGAGTCCTCTGCCAAACACAACGTGCATACTTGCTGTCCTCCATGGCGTAATCGATTTCGGCTACCAAGGGCTAACAACCAGGGCCAAGTCCGCGTTTCCGGTAATGAGTCACCGGCCTCTTTCTCACAGTCGTCCCGCATTCCCGCCTTTTGAAAATTAGCTGAAGCATTCCCCGAGGCATTCACTAATGGGCGCATTCTTGCGAGGGGTATTTCCCTATCAATGTCCCTCGTCCATACACGCCATGATGGCCAGATAGCCCCGGTGAGCGACAAAGGATCACACCCCTGTCGCAACGCCGCCCGAACGAGCCATGATGAAAGGGACTCCTCAGGCAGCAGGGGCACACTCATCGCCCAAGGCATTACAGCATCACTTCCCTAATGCCACGGGTAGGTCGCACCCACGATTTACTCTGAATAATTTTCTCATCGATGCGCTCAGCTCCAGACACAATAGCCGCATTCGCACACTCAACCAGCAGCCGGTGCAAGTCACCCAAATTACCGCCAGAAATCGCATATAGCTGAGTCGCCAATTGCGGCTCATGTAGTTGGGAGGGATATTGGAGCGGCAGAATCTTCTCAAAGCCAGCAAGCAGCTTCTGAAACTCCTGATTGAGCTCCCACTTCGGCAATGCAACCACATCGAAGCGACTCGCATGCTGCGGGTCTGAATGCAGCACACGCACAGCGTCCTGCGTACCCACACCAACGATGGGAATCATCAACTCATTGCATAGGAGCTTAATGGCATTCATCGTTTCCCGCTGCTTGACGGCTCCACCGGTTAACAATGAGTGGAACTCATCAATGATCAATAAGCGGGTATGGCAAGCCCGCAGTTGATGAATCACCTGGTAGCGCAGCTTGGGAACTGGGTCTGTAGGACGATAGGGAGCCCAAAAGCTTTCTAGCACTGCGATATACAGACTTTTCTCATCGGCACTCGGTGGAGCTTGAGTGACGATCACGGGTTTCACAGGTTCTACGTCTTCATTCACGTAGCCCTCACCGTACTGTTTACGAAACCGTTGAACGATGGTTGTCTTTCCGTTGTTGGAGTCACCCACGAGCAAAAGGTTAGGCATACGAGGGCGACTAGGCTTCTCCATCAGCCCACGCATGACCTCAATGACACGATTAGCCAATGGATACCCCAACCATCGCGGTTGATCCATAAACTCCATTCGCTCTTTAGCGGACAGCCCCAAGACATGACGAAGATCAGGATGAAGGTGTGTGCTCATGCTATGTCCCAATTCACATCGATATCACCCGATAAGAGACCATCTCCCTGAGCGGGTGACTCTTGGGGGGGCGCGGTTGAGGGCGCATGTAAAAGGGGATCTGCAGGTGTCACCTTCTTCTCATGCTCTTTACGTCGTTGTGCCTGACGGCGACTTCGCTTAGTGCGTGCTTGCGACTCCTCCACATGGGTTCGCAGTTCACTAATAGCGCGTAGGATTTCAGACTCGTTCACCGAGCTCCTGCCTTCCTGGCGAAGGCGCGCCTTCGCCTGTGCATACTCCCAAACGCTCATTGAGGGAAGGGCAAGATTGGCAAAGGGAATGCGAAAATAGTGGCCGAGTTCTGGGTCTTTGAACCAAATGACACTAATGTCGCGAGGGTCGCGTCGGAATACAAAAGTACGTTTCTTGCTTGGCGTGTCTGGATCTTTAGCATTGATCCATGGCCTTAGCGCCTCGTCGTAATAGTTCATGCCATCGATGGTCACACCAAAGGTCTGGATCGTGCGCTGAAAGCTGGGCAAAAAATCGAGCAATACAGAAAGTCTATCAGCAGGCCGTGGTGCTAAGCCCACTCCCTGCACGTCAGCATTGCCAAACACACCGATTTCCCATTTCCTCATCGGTGACATACCAATTCCAGAATGAAGACGCTGGTGGTAAACCTTACAAATCAACGTCACCAGCCACTCTTCAAACTCGCTTTTCGTCATGGCTGCGTGTTTCTCTGGATCGTACCCCTCTTTCTCTTTAATGGAGGAAAAGGTCGTCCCAGGCAGGTTATGGATCTCCTTGAGAAGAGAGCCCAACAACCGCTCGATGTGACCACCGTAACGAGGCTGCTTAACAGGCCGAAATTCAAGGTTGATCCCATAGGCTAGGCATGAGCGCCGAAACGTCTCTGAGCGAAAATCTGGGCCGTTATCGACATGAATCGTGGCGGGAGTGCCCCATACCGGCCACTCAGCCTCCACGTTATGCAGAAGCAACCATTCATCTTTAGGCAGCATTGATTGAGCCACGCACATGCCGACGGATGTTTCAGAGGGTGGGTCGAACGATAAGTAATAGCCCGTGACTACCCGAGTGCACACGTCCATGGCCAACGTGATCCATGGTCGACCAATCGGTTTGCGATGCACGTCATCGACCAAAATAATATCGGCAGGCGTGTGGTCAATCTGCATGACCGCTAGCGGATAGTCCGCATTGGGAAACCTCCCGGCAGCCGGCTGAAACTTGTTAATGGCTTTGTCTCTAAAGCCATGGCCACGCAACCGGTCACGCTCTGGGATATCCCGCAGACGCGCACGAACGGTACCAGGGCTCGGCGGGTCGATGCGCCGTTCATGACAACGCCGCATCACTTCCTGTACCGCTTTTTGCGCGGAGGGACGCTGCAGCGTCAGGTACACGTCTTTGATGACTTCCTGAATTACCGCCTCAGCATGCGCGGGGATACGTGACTTACCCTTCTTCCATCCTGGCTTTTGAGGAATCAATGCAAGCACCGAGCCCGTCGCTTTATACCGCTTCAACCAACGGTAGATCGTGGCTGTATCCACACCCGTTTGTTTAGCACGCTCTTCCGCTGCATCTCGCCCTACGGTATGACGATCCACCAAGGGCTTAATGATGGAAAGGCGATGCTCAGCCTCCCGCCAATCGGCATCCCCAATCTCAGACATATCCTGCTCAAGGGGAGCAGGCCCGTTATGAAAAGGCGTTAATTCACTGATGCGAAGCGGACAACTACGCCCGGACTCAACGGCAATACCAATGACCGTCTCAAAATCGAGCACCTGAGAAATTCGGTAAACGGTGCCATCTTTCTGAACTTGCTCACCCACCGTGATCTGCAAGTGTTGGCGTGTTTGGGCGACGCCGCTACTGGGTTCAGCTGTGTTGTCACGATGATTATTCATAATCGGGTACCCACACCTCTGATAGAGGGCTAAAGGATTGAGCCATATCGCAATCTAGCTGCCGGGTCGCCAGCAGATGCCATAAATGCGCAATTCCCTCTGCCCGGTAAATGTCACCCATGAAGTGCCGAGACAGCAGGTAATCCAAGGTCGCCACCCCCATCTCCCTCACCGTGTTGAGCACTGCCTGGCTTTCAACAGAGGGAAACACCATTCGTTTGTAACGCGCCAAGAAAGTGATGTTGTCCAGGGTCTTATCACGAATGCGGCTTTCATCATGAATACGAAACGCCCAGCCCTCGTTGTTGGCATGCCGTATAGCCGCCTTCCATTTAGGCGACCATTCGCGCCAATGTGCTTGCCACTTTTCCCGTGGTTTGACCTCCACCAGAAGAGGTTTCGGGTAGTCCTTGTAATGACGGTTACCGAGACGGTAATAAACCAAATAATCCGGCGTGTAGGTGTAACGCCTACCTGTCACGGGATGATGAAACGGGATCTCGCACGGCTGGGAAATCACACCAAGAACGCTCACATCAAAGTCAGCCTTGATGAGGAAATCACGTTCGAGCGTCGACTCGAACGCAATCGACTCCTCCCCGCGAAAAGCATAGTAGCCAGACACGCTTCGTCGGGTAGGGCCGATGTTACGAACGGATGTAGGCAATGGCATGGGCAGTCGCACCAAATAGTGAATAAAACGCATTCTGTCGCAGCAATTTCTATTAAATCTGTCGCATTCAATCCTGTACAGACTACCATAATAGCCCGATATTACGCACTGAGGGTCGCATTAATTGCTGAAAATGACAGCGGCTCAAAACCAAAACCCGGCGAGATATCGCTGGCCCATCACGGCGTGCTCTTTTTGGATGAGCTGCCGGAGTTCTCTCGCCATGTGCTCGAGGTACTTCGGCAACCGCTGGAAACAGGCGAAATCCATTTAGCCCGCGCCAGTCATGAACGTCGCTACCCTGCTCAATTTCAGTTAGTAGCCGCAATGAATCCCTGCCCCTGCGGCCACTTGGGCGACCCACGCCAGCGCTGCCAGTGTACCGCCAGTCAAATCCAGCGTTATCAAGCGCGGCTTTCCGGGCCGCTGCTGGACCGTATCGATCTACAGGTAGAAGTGCCCGCACTGCCGCCAGAGCAGCTTACCGCACAAACCCAAGGCGAGTCGTCAGAAGCCGTGCGTGAGCGGGTGATGGCCGCCCGAGAACGCCAAATGGCCCGTGGCGCGCTGAATAGCCAGCTAAGCGGCAAAGCCCTGGAGGCCGCCTGCGCGCTTAACGATGAAGAGCGCGCTTGGCTTGCGGGCGTGCTGGAAAAGCTCAAGCTCTCCGCCCGCGCCTATCATCGCGTACTGCGCGTAGCACTGACCCTTGCCGACCTTCAGGGCGAACCCAAGCCCACCCAGCCACATCTAATTGAGGCCATTGGATACCGCCAGTTGGATCGGATGCTAAAGGGGGCGTAAGTCCCGAAAGCCAATGGGCGGTTAGTGCGTGGCGGCCAGTGAATCCACTAGGCGTTGACACAGCGCATCCAGCTTCTGCCCCGTGGTTTCATCGTGTAACGCGCCACTATCATTGAAGGCGCTGCCAGCTTTCGCCAGCGACAATGGCTGTGGCAGCACGACCAATCCCAGATTGGCTAACAGTTGCTGACCAAGGGGCAGCGCACGGATGCCACCTAGCCCACCAGGGGAAGCCGACACCAGCGCTGCCCACTTGCCGGCAAATAACTTGAGCCCCGGCGTATCCTGATAGGGTCGTGACAGCCAGTCCAGTGTGTTTTTCAGCAGCGGCGTGATAAAGCCGTTGTACTCTGGCGAAGAGATCATCACTGCTTGGTGATCCGCCAGAATCTCACGCAGCTTCAGCACATTCTCCGGCACGCCCCGGGCTTCAATATCTTCATCAAACAGTGGGCAGGGGTAATCTTTTAAATCGATAAAGGTTGCTTCCCCGCCAAGCGCCTCAATACGCTTGGCGGCCAGCTTGGCTAGCTGCTTGTTCAGTGACGCTTCTCGGGCACTGCCTGCAAAGACCAGTACCTTTTTGACCGATGATCCCATTGTCATTTCCTCTTTGAATAATGTATTTGAAAGCCACACTATTTATTAACATTTACGCCTGTTGAGCAAGACGTATTTTACGACTCAGGGCCAGACTCGACGTGAAACCCTGCTGCCATTAAAACGTCTGCACTTTGTCATTCAACTATCACTATTACGGATGAAAATTAGCAAAAGCTGCACCTGCTCTAATTTTTCTTCCTAAATGGTGAAATAGTGATGACAAAGCCGTTACTAGCGACTGCTCTACTCGCCTTTGCGTTTACCAGTGCGGCACACGCCCAGCAGAGCTTTCCCGCCACATTGTCCGGCCATGCCCAGCTACCCGGCAGCACCTTTGTGGCAGCTCCTTCCGGCGCCGCTGAGCACTACAACGTCTCAGGCCGTTTTGCTGGCCAAGAGGGCCGCGTTGAGCAGTTGTATACGAACATGCAAGCCACCGGCTTAGCGCTACCCTTCCCCAGCCAGCCTCTGCAAGGTTTTTCTGGCATTCGCTCACTTGGCGATAACCGTTTCCTGGTGTTGACCGATAACGGCTTTGGCTCCAAGGCGAACTCCTCCGACGTCATTCTGATGTTTAACATCATAGAGACTGACTGGGACACTGGGCGTGTCATCATTGAGGAGACCATTCAACTATCGGATCCAAACCGCATGGTGCCCTTCCCGATTATGAATGAAGCCACTCCTGGTCGTTTTTTAACCGGGGCTGATTTCGATATTGAATCGATACAGCCGGTGGGCGATAGCTACTGGATTGGCGATGAGTTCGGCCCCTGGATTATCCAGGTCGATAATCAGGGCGAAGTGCTGCAAGTGCTGGCCACCAATCCTGGTGGGACGCTGATGCGCTCCCCCGACAATGCCTTTGCCCTCACCCCGAACCCTGGCGCGCCTCTCGCTGATGATGTGAGGGTGTTTCGCTCCGGTGGCTACGAGGGCATGGCGCTCTCCGAAGACCAAACAACCCTTTACCCCTTATTGGAAAAGCCAGTCTGGAACAGCAACGCCAACGCCCCGGAAACGATTGATGGCACCCCCGTATTAAGAATGTTCGAGCTCCATACTGAAACCGGCGAGTGGGGCGACACAACCCGCTACTACCCCTTGGAGTCAGCGGATCATGAGATTGGCGATTTCAATCTGATTGGCGGAACTCGCGGCTTGATCATCGAGCGTGATAGCCGCCAGGGCGACCCGAGAGAAGAGTGGGCAGACAACCCTGCCGAGTTCAAACGCATCTATCTCGTCGATCTCAACCGCACAAATGAGCAGGGTGTGCTTGAAAAAATCGCCTATATCGACCTGATGGACATCCAGGATCCAGACGGTATCGCACCCCGTGGCACGATCAACGGCACCTTTAGCTTTCCCTTTGTGACCATTGAGAACGTGGATCGTGTCGATGAGAGCACCATCGTGGTCGCCAATGACAACAACTTCCCTTTCTCGATTGGCCGCCAGCAAGGCCGCGCCGATGATAATGAGCTAATACTGCTCAATGTAGAGGACTTCCTGAACGCCCAGTAATGAAAGTAAGTATGAACATAGAAAGGTAAAAGCACTGAATAAATCCGTAGCGGGATTTATTCATTGCCCGTGACGTATAGGGAGTAATCTCGCCAATATATTTTATAAAAACTATTGGCCATCACTCTCGACAAACCCATCTACAAAGTTATCCAACGCTTCAAACAGCACTTCACGTATGGGGTCTGCCTCATTTACCAAGTGGTGGCGAGCTTCCGGGTGGCGGTGAATTTCGGCATTAGGAAACTTCTTCGCCAGAATCGCTAAATTCCACTCCCAATCGACGGTCAAATCCTGCTCGCCTTGGAGTATCAGGGTAGGCAGTGGGTTGGGCCCCTGCGCAAGTAAGCGAGGCATCCAGCGGCGCATAGCGCTCACCCAGGCAACGCTCAAACGCTCGGGCTGCAGCGGATCACCCTCACGTAGAAATTCAGTGAACTGCTCATCGGTAGAGTTGGGACGATATTTACGCGGCAACTCTTTTAAAAACGGGCTGGCAATCAAGTGCAGCCAGCTGGTTTGGGTCCATCCCCAAGGCCGCACCAGGGGCGCCAGCAGCACCAAACCCGACCAGCCGGAAGCCTCACGGCGGGTGAGTGCATCGGTGGCTAGAATCGCCCCACCGGTACTCTGGCCCACGCCTAGCCACGGCTCAGGCGCCATGCCTTGGCTCTTTAGGGTCATCTGCAAATGGGCCAGGCAGTGCTGATAATCAGCGAAATCTTCTATTGCCGCCCGCGCACCGCTGGAAAGGCCGTGGCCGGGAAGATCCCACAGCACCACTCGCCAGCCCTTAGCCAGCAGGCGTTCAAGCAAATGGCGATATAGCCCCATATGATCGAAATAGCCGTGTACCACGAAGGCAGTGCCCACCGGCTGCGGGGGGCTCCACACTTGGCACCACAGCGCAAAGCGCCCCGTATCGATAAAGCCTGCATGCACTTCACTGGTATCTAACAGCAGTGCTTCTAAGCCATAGTGGTGAAAATAGCCTTGCATGGCATCTGCCAATACTTCCCCTGGCAACAGGCGGCTAAGGGCGGTATCGCCCGAGGCGTGGCGAAACAAGCCTTCCAGATGTTGGAAATCACGCATCGTTGTTTCTCCATAACGCCATTTTCCGTTGGCCTAGACGCGGCTGATGAGTCGCGTTCCCAAAACCTAATACCTAGTCATTTGGTCGAGCATTTTAGCGCATTAGGGTCTACGCTGTTTACATGCCCGAGCAGGTGTGGAATTATTTTCCATAAATACATTTTACTCTGACCGTGGCAAACACATTCCCCACGGGCATCCTCACAGGAGAAACCCCATGAGCGAGCGTATCACGCGCCACCGTTTACAAGTGGCAGCCGATTTAGATCGTTTTATAAATGAGCAGGCGCTACCGGGAACAGGTGTTGATGAAAACGCCTTTTGGGCCGGTGTGGATGGTCTGTTTCATGATTTGACCCCTAAAAACCACCAATTGCTGGAAGAGCGCGACACGCTGCAAGAAAAACTTGACGTGTGGCACCGGGAAAACCCCGGCCCGGTCACCGATATGCCGGGATACCGTCGCTTCCTGAAAGAGGTCGGCTATCTGGCGGAAGCACCGGCTAACGTCAAAGCGACCACTGCCAACGTTGACCGTGAAGTAGCCGTTCAGGCAGGCCCTCAGTTGGTTGTACCAGTGAGCAATGCACGCTATGCGCTGAATGCGGCTAACGCGCGCTGGGGCAGCCTTTACGACGCCCTGTACGGCACCGATGCGATATCCGAAGAGGATGGCGCGGAAAAAGGCACCAGCTTCAACCCGAAACGTGGCGCCAAAGTGATTGCCTACGCCCGTGGCGTGCTTGACCGCGCGGCACCGCTGGCGACTGGCTCGCACCGTGATGCGGTGAACTACGCCATTCGTGATGAGCACTTGGTGGTGTCGCTGGAAGGCGGTCGTGAGACGGGCCTTAAGGATTCCGGCAAGTTGATTGGTTTTACCGGCGAAGCGGCCAAACCCGACGCGATTCTGTTGGGTAACAACGGCCTGCACCTGGAAATCCAGATTGATCCCAACGACGCCATCGGCAAAACCGACCCGGCAGGCGTTAAAGATGTCGTGGTGGAAGCCGCTCTGACCACCATCATGGATTGCGAAGACTCCGTTGCCGCCGTAGATTCAGAAGACAAAGTGGGTGTTTACAGCAACTGGCTGGGCCTGATGAAGGGCGATCTGGAAGAGAAGATCGAAAAAGGCGGCAAGACGTTTACCCGCAAGCTGAACGCCGACCGCACCTGGCAAACCACCGATGGCAGCAGCGTCACGCTACCCGGCCGTTCGCTGATGTTCGTGCGTAATGTGGGTCACTTAATGACCACACCGGCGATTTTGGATGAGAAAGGCAACGAGCTACCGGAAGGTATCCTGGATGCGGTGGTCACCTCGCTGCTCGCGTTACATGATCTGAAGAAAGACGCTGACCAGCCGCGCAACTCGCGCACTGGCTCTGTTTATATCGTCAAGCCGAAGATGCACGGTCCTAAAGAAGTTGCCTTCGCTAACGAGCTGTTTAGCCGCGTTGAAGACATTTTGGGCATGAACCGCGACACCCTGAAAATGGGTATCATGGACGAAGAGCGCCGCACCACCGTCAACCTCAAGGCGTGTATCGCTGAAGCGGCTTCACGGGTGGCGTTTATCAATACCGGCTTCCTCGACCGTACCGGCGACGAAATGCACGCTGCCATGGAAGCGGGTCCCATGGTGCGCAAGGGCGACATGAAAAGCGCCGCTTGGATTCAGGCCTACGAGAAGAGCAACGTGCAAGTGGGTCTTGCCTGCGGTCTACGCGGTCGTGCCCAGATCGGTAAAGGCATGTGGGCCATGCCTGACCTGATGCACAACATGTTGGAGCAGAAAATCGGTCATCCGAAAGCGGGTGCCAACACCGCTTGGGTGCCATCCCCTACGGCCGCTGCGCTGCACGCGCTGCACTATCATCAGGTCAACGTCACCGACGTTCAGCGCGAGCTGGAAGAGTTGGGCGAGCCCGACTACCTGGACGACCTACTCACCGTGCCGGTAGCGGAAAACGCCAACTGGTCAGATGAAGAGAAGCAGCAGGAGCTGGATAACAACTGCCAGGGTATTCTCGGCTACGTAGTTCGCTGGGTAGAGCATGGCGTCGGTTGCTCGAAAGTGCCGGATATCCACAACGTAGGCCTGATGGAAGACCGCGCCACGCTGCGCATCTCCAGCCAGCACATTGCCAACTGGCTACATCACGGCATTGTCGATGCACCGCGAGTGGAAGAGACCCTCAAGCGCATGGCCAAGGTAGTCGACGAGCANNGAACGCTGGCGATCCTACTTACACCGCCATGAGCGCCAACTTTGAAGGCTCCACGGCTTTCAAAGCCGCCTCCGACCTGATCTTCAAAGGCCGTGTACAGCCTTCCGGCTACACCGAGCCGCTACTGCACGAGTGGCGTCAGGTGCATAAGGCCCAGGTGCATAAGGCATAGGTGCATAAGGCATAGTAAGTTCGTTTTATGGTGTAATCAGCCTCGAGGTTCATTCCTCGGGGCTTTTTTATAAAGGAAAACAATAATGACCGTAATGACTGCCGAGCAAATCGAACACTTTCTGGATGAAGTCTTTCCCCAGCGGATGGGCAAGATAGAGAGCGTGGGCGACATGACAGCCACCATGCGCTTGAAGATCGGCAACGAGCATCTGCGCCCCGGCCCGCGGGTTTCCGGGCCCACCATGATGGGTTTTGCGGATGTGGCTATGTATGTGGCGATATTGGCGCAAATTGGCCCCGAACCCATGGCCGTGACCAGCGACTTAAACTGCCACTTCCTCCGCGCAGCGTCAGGTGATCATGACATTATCGCCCACGCCAAGCTGATCAAACTCGGCCGCCGCTTAGCGGTGGGCGAAGTACAGTTATTTTCAGCCAGCGACGAAACGCGACCTGTGGTGCATGTCACCGCCAGCTATGCGCTGCCTCAAAGACCTGATGACGTTTCAGCTTGAGCCATTCCGCGTCAGGCCATCAAGGTGCAGCGTTAGAGAGTTGGTCGATCATTCGATCCAGGGTTATGGGGTACTCACGCACCCGAACGCCGGTGGCATTATAGATAGCGTTGGCGATAGCCGCCGCCACGCCACAGATGCCAAGCTCACCGACCCCCTTGGATTTCAGGGGTGATGAAGCTGCATCCGTAGTATCCAGAAAAATAACCTCCTGCTCAGGGATATCAGCGTGAACCGCCACCTCGTAACTGGCAAGGTCGTGATTAACAAAAAAACCGCGCTCGAGGTCGACGGTTAGCCCCTCCGACAAAGCAGCGCCCACGCCCATCGTCATACCGCCGAGCACTTGGCTGCGCGCGGTGATCGGATTTAGGATGCGGCCCGCATCACACACTGCGAGCATACGCCGAACACGTGTTTCGCCGGTATAGGCATGCACCCCTACCTCGATGAAATGTGCCCCAAAGGTGCCAATCTGCATGTCGTCTTTAAAGTCGCCAAAGTGGATCGTATCTTCAGCGACAAACTCTTCGCCGTTTGCCACTTCTGAAAGTGCCAAATCAGTATCCCCGGCTAGCACGCGGCTGTTTTCAAAACGCGGCGTTTCGACATCTAAGTGCTTGGCTATTTGCTCTTGAAGCGCCAAACAGGCGGCGTACACACCGGCGGTAGAACTAGTAGCGCCAAACTGCCCGCCCGACCCGGAAGAAGTGGGATAGGCACTGTTGCCTAACCGAATCTCCACGTCCTCCATGGCCATCCCCATTGTCTCCGCGGCTGTCTGAGCGAGAATGGTGTAGGAGCCGGTGCCAATGTCGGTCATATCGGTTTCAACGATCAGCCGCCCGCCCTGTAAACGCACGCGGGCCCCGGAATCCAACGTGGGCGCTCCGCNNGTCTCCGCGATAGGCCCCTGCCATACCGTGGCCGATCAACCACTCCCCTTCGCGATTTTCCCCAGGCGTGCGATTACGCGCTTCCCAGCCAAAGGCTGCTGCGCCTTGGCGTAAACATTCGACATAATGGCGCTCGCTAAAGGGCTTCGAGGGATCTTCCGGGTCGACTTGGGTGTCGTTGAGTATCCTGAACTCGACGGGATCCATGCCCAACTTCTGCGCCATTTCATCCATGGCAATTTCCAGCACGGCAAGCCCTGAGGCTTCCCCAGGAGCGCGCATATCCGCTGACTCGGGAAGGTTCATGTCGATCAGCTGATGAGCAACGCGACGACTCGCGCCGGCATAAAAAGTGCGGGTTTGATTAACCGGGTTCTCGCCGCTACCGCCGGGCAGGGTATGCGAAACCGCAGCATGATCGAAGGCGGTTATCTTGCCCTGGGCATCGGCAGCGATTCGCAGTCGTTGAAGGGTGCCAGAGCGGTGGGTCGCATTGTTGAACACCAGCGGGCGAGGCAAGGCCAGCTTGACCGGCCGCCCTGAGGCGCGTGAGCCGAGTGCAGCGAGTACCGCGTCAGCGCGTAGCCACAGTTTTCCGCCAAAGCCACCGCCGACGTAGGGGCTTTCGACGCGAATCGTGTCGGGGTCGATATTGAAGGAGGTCGCCAACGCCTGTTTATTCATTTCGATCATCTGGTTCGACGTCCACACCGTCATTTTCCCGCCATCAGACCAGTCAACAATCGACGCGTGGGGTTCCATCATGGCGTGGCTTTGAGAAGCGGTGCGATAAATTTCATCTAGCGTGAAGTCCGCCGTTTGAAACGCCGCGTCAACGTCACCCACGTCTGACAGTGGTTCGCCGGTGTTATCAAGTTTTTCCCAGGCAGCCTCAAGGTCGAAGACACCCTGCTCTTGCTGGTAGCTGACATCAATCAGCGCCGCGGCGCTACGTGCCTGCTCCAGGGTATCCGCCACCACTACCGCGATCGCCTGATGATAATGCTCGATCAAATCTCCTCCGAAAAGCCGGGCAACGTTATTTTCCGAGCGATCAAGCGGCTCAATCTCCAGCGTTGTTACCACTGATACTACGCCCGGGGCGGCGCGGGCAGAAGACGCATCCATGTGGGTAATTCTACCCTTGGCAATAGTCGCACACAGGGGATAGCCCACCAGTTGATCCGCCGCCACGTCATTACGCTCGTAAGCATAGGGCGCACGCCCCATCACCTTAAGCGTGCCGTCGATTCGCGCATGGGGTTTACCGACAATACGGGCACGGTCAAACAGGTTATCTTCCGCTGATTGATTAAAGTCCATGGGTCACTCCTGAGCCAGCAGCGCGGCAAGCGTTCGCTCTGCCAGGGTAAGCTTATAAGCGTTGTCTTGCGTCGGGCGGGCGCCGTCCAGTAATTGGCTCATGACCGCTGATGCGCCCTGGGGCAGCGCCGCATCGGCGTCGTCACGGCGCCAAGGCTTGGGGGCCACGCCGCCAAGCGCGACACGTCCTTTGCCCTCCGGCGTTTGGATAAGTGCAACGGAGACCAGCGCAAAGGCGTAAGAGGCCCGGTCGCGCACCTTAAAATAGGCGTGGTGGCCTTCGACCGGCGCGGGCAGCTCGACGGCGGTAATCATCTCGCCCGCCTCCAGGGTGTTTTCTACCTCGGGAGTGTCACCGGGCAGTTGGTAAAACGCATCAAGCGGCTTGCGCCGCGTCTCCCCACTAGACGTGACGGTTTCCACTTCGGCATCTAATACCCTGAGCGCAACGGCCATGTCCGAGGGATGCGTGGCAATACACGCCTCTGAGGTACCGATAACGCCCAGCCCACGCGAGCTGGCGCCTTTGCCGAGAGCCGCACAGCCAGCCCCAGGCGAGCGCTTGTTGCAGGGCATGCCGGTGTCGTAAAAATAGGGGCAGCGGGTGCGCTGGAGCAGATTACCGCCGGTAGTGGCTTTGTTGCGAAGTTGGCCCGATGCGCCCGAGACAAGTGCTCGGCTGAGCACCGCATAATCGCGACGAATTCGTGAATCGGCAGCTAGCGCACTGTTACTCACCAATGCTCCCACACGCAAGCCGCCGCTGGGGGTGGGGGNNACCCGGTGCCCGTTACATCAATCAGGTGTAGCGGGGTTTCAATCTCGTGCTTCATTAAATCCAGCAGGTTGGTGCCACCGGCAATAAATTTGGCGCCAGGCACTTCGGCGGCACGGGCGGCCGCCTGGGCGGGATTAGACACGCGTTCATAGGAGAAGGCTCTCATGCGCGCTCCTCCGCCACCTGATGAATGGCTTTTAGAATATTGGCGTAAGCGCCACAGCGGCAAAGATTGCCCGACATGCGCTCGCGTATCTCGGCGTCGGTCACCTCAATAGGTGCGGTCAGATCCTTCGTTACATGGCTGGGCAGTTTCGTTCGAATCTCCTCTAGCACTGCCTTTGCCGAGCAAATCTGGCCCGGCGTGCAGTAGCCGCACTGGAAGGCATCATGATCGAGGAAAGCTTGCTGCATGGGATCAAGATGATCCGCTTCCCCTAATCCTTCGATGGTCGCCACGTCATCACCTTCATGCATCACCGCCAGCGTCAGGCAGGCGTTAATCCGCTCGCCATTCACCGACACCGTGCAAGCGCCGCACTGCCCGTGGTCGCAGCCCTTCTTGGTGCCGGTGAGTTTTAAATGTTCACGCAAGGCATCCAGCAGCGTCGTTCGGTTATCCAGTTCAAGCTGGTGCCTTGCTCCATTGACCACTAAAGAGACGTTCGAGCGCTCCGCGCCATTCTGTGCGGTTTCGCGATGCCTTTCAGCGCTATTAGGTGGGTTCATAACTATGCGCCTTCCCTGCTCATTGCTGTCGTTTTATGAATGTCGTAACGACTTCAGCATAGTCATGATTGAGGTGAGCAACCCGGCTATTGGGTATAAAGGTTTTGAAAAACTCTATGGCACCCTCTGTACACGCTGTTGCTACGCGATGCTATACGTTTTATATCCACGCCAAAAAAGCATGAGGGAGGCCTTACGTGCGCCCGCTTTCGCAAAAAAGCGCCATCAGGTAACGAGCCTGAGGCGCACAGCATCACGGCGCCAGCGTCATGAACGGCTCATCTTGCTGATCGCTAAACGCGTAGACGTTATAGGGTTCATCCTGAGGCCCCGGCATACCCGGTGTGCCAATGGGCATACCCGCCAAACCAATTCCGTCAACATCAGGCTGTTGCTCAAACAACGCCTGCACGGCTTCCATCGGAACATGGCCTTCGATCCAATACTCGCCCATCTCAATGGTATGGCACGACCCCAGACCATAAGGCACGCCCGCTTGCTGCTTGATGTCGCCTAACTCTACGTCATCAATAATCGTTACTTCTACGCCGAGTTCTTCAAGATGGCGCGCATAAGCGTCACAGCAGCCGCACTGGGGGTTCTTATACAGTGTGGCCTCGTCAGGCAGTGCCGCATGGGCCGAGGTCGCCCCCAGAACCAGTGCACCAGATAAAAATAGTGATGTCGTTAAACGGCTCATGCATGACCTCCTTGATGAGAACGACTAAAAAGATATTTAGTAAGCGACGCGATCCCAAGCCCCGTCAACAATAAAAATGCCAGAGGCATTAACCAGCCTACCCAGCCCAAAGAGCTCATAAAGGCAAAACAGTCTGCGTTCATCATGGCAAAACTCCTACGAGCATTAAAGCAATGAAACCAACATGCTTATTACACAGCTGAAGCTTACAACCTGTGTGTGACACAGAGGTCAAGTTAGCCATCATGTTTAACAATGTTTTTTTGATGCAGGTCATTAGAAGACCCTCGGTTCAGGCTCATTTCAGGTTGACGCGATATAACTAACGGGTAAATACCATTGCGAGGCAAATATAATGCGCACGAATTACCTGATGCTTGGCTTACTAACGATATCGCTTAGTGCCTTAACCTTCACTGCATGGGCCGCTGGTCAGCACGAGGACAGTCAGCACAGCGCGAACAATGCCGAGGCTGACCGCACGATTAGCGTAGAAGCGGGTGATATGTGGTTCGATCCTGAAGACATCCAAGTCACAGCAGGTGAAACTATTCGGTTTGAAATTATCAATAATGGCAGCCTTGAACACGAATTTGTAATAGGTGATAAAGCCGCCCAGGAAGAGCATCGGATAATGATGCAGGAAATGAGTGGTGGCCATGGTGACGCTCATGGCGGGCACGGTGGCCACGACATGGCAGAAGGTGAGCACGGCGGGCAGATGCCATCTATCACCATCGGGGCAGGTGAGACCAAAACACTGGTGTGGACTGCCCCTTCGAATGTTGAGAGTTTGGAATACGCCTGCAATATCCCTGGTCATTATGAATCAGGGATGTATGGTGACATTAATTTCTAACGCGATGTAACCTATGAAACTGTTGCTTTTAGAAGACGATGACCTATTAGCTGAAAGTTTGGCTGAAAGTCTGAAAGACAACGGTTACCTCGTCGACATAGCCGACTCCGTTAAGTCGGCTATGTCGTTCATGGCAACCGAGGAGTACGAGCTTGCCATCCTGGATATTGGGTTACCCGATGGTTCGGGTCTTGAGCTAATCACGCGTTGGCGCAAGCAAAAACGCACGATCCCTGTCCTGATACTCACTGCGCGCGATACCTGGGAAGACAAGGTCATTGGCTTGGAAACAGGGGCCGACGACTACCTCACCAAACCCTTTCACGAAGCCGAACTGATGGCGCGTTTGAAGGCCCTGCTGCGCAGGCAGTCTGGCCAGCTATCCCACGTCATCACCCTCAACGGGGTGTCCCTGGATGAAGCAGGCCAGCGCGTTTCCAGCGAAGGGGCAACATGGCGTTCGCTTACCGCCACCGAGTTTCGACTACTACGCTACCTGATGCTCCACCCTGACCGTATCCACTCCAAGGAGCGACTACTGGAACAGCTTTACGCGTTAGAGCAAGACGCCGCCGCACCCAACTTGGTAGAGGTATACGTGGCTCGTTTGCGCCGCTATCTTGGCAAATCGATTATCCAGACGCGCCGCGGCCAGGGGTACGTTTTTGTTTCACGTTAATAAACGAAGCTTACGGTTTCGTCTGCTAGCTTGGCTGGGAGGCGCTGCGCTCCTAGTCGTTGGTTTGACATGGTTGCTGCACGGCGTGTTTTTGCAAAATCTTGCTAAGGATTTTCTCGGTGAACGCCTCAAGCGCGAAGCCGAACACGCAGTATCGCAGTTGGAAAATGATCAGTTAGCCATACCCTCTTCACTCACATCGACAAGTCAAAGTTATCAGGTTTTTCATCACCTTTACGTGCTGCGACTTAATGGTGAGATCAGCGCCTCACACCCAGAATGGCAACGTCAGTTGGCAACATTACTCGAGGAAACGGGTGATGCGCTAGTCGAGGTAAAGCGCGGCGAGCGCCACTTACTGGTGTATCGCCAGCAATTCGATTGGCAAGGCACCAGCGGCGTATTGTTAATTGGTGAAGATTTTTCTCAGGTAGAAAAAGGTTTAGCCACTTTGCATTGGTGGGTAGGTGGTATTGCTGCAGGTCTGCTCTCGGTGCTGGTTGCACTCAACATGCTGGCCGTTAATCGTGGCCTGAAGCCCTTGTGGCAACTGCGACAACAACTTGAAGAGCTGCAGGCGGGTGAGCGTCAACGACTTTCCCTTGCCGCCCCTTCAGAGCTTGATAGCTTGGTCGCACAGCTCAATCGCTTTATGGATGACATCGACTTGCGATTGCAGCGCTCACGAGAGTNNATGCGCTTAAGACACCGTTGGCGGCGATCACCCAAGTGCTTAGAGGCGGCAGACCCATTGATGAAATCCGCCGCCACAAGGTACTGATGCGATTGGAGGATATCAACGCCCAGTTAGATGCTGAGCTTCGCCGCGCGCGTATTGCAGGCCCCCATGCGGGGCGCATGGCCCACCTCACCCGCGACACTCAGCGCCTGATGGGCATGTTTCAGAGTCTCTATCCTCAGCAGGTGTTCGAGCTAACGCAAGCGGTCAATCAACGCGACCAGGTACCTATCGAGGCCCACGATTACGCCGAGATGTTGGGCATTGTGTTGGATAACGCTGGCAAATGGGCCACCAAAGCGATTCGTTGCCATATCAGCACTTCTGAATTCGCTCTAACACTAACGATTGACGACGACGGCCCCGGCGTTGCTGAAAGCGATATAGCACGCCTGGGCGAGCGCGGTACCCGGCTGGATGAACGCCGTCCTGGTTACGGCCTGGGGCTTGCCATACTTGCACAGCTAGTGGCGCGTTACGCAGGGCACTGCCAGTTCGAACGCAGCCCGTTGGGTGGTCTGCGGGTCATTACCACGCTGCCATTAACAGGTATTAATACCTGTTAGCGGTTATTCAGCATTGATTCAGCTTGCTCCCCCAAGATGATGGAATTCATCAGCGATGGGAGTTTTAGATGACGCGTTCAAATTTTATCAGCCACCCGCTTTCACGCCGACAGGTGCTGAAAGGCAGTGCGGCGTTGGGGTTGGGCTCTGCCATGGGTTTGAGCCCCGCCTGGGCCAACCCCTGGGGGCGTACAAACGTCTATTCCAAAGGAGTGGAAGAAGGCCCGGAAGTATCGCTGGCCATTCGGCGTGAATCCATTCCTATTGATGGCCAGGAGGCCAGCGCCTTTAGCATCAACGGTACCAGCCCCGGCCCGTTGATTCGCCTGAAGGAAGGCCAGGACGCAGTGCTGCGCGTAACCAATCTGCTTGATGAGTCCACCTCAATTCACTGGCACGGCTTGATTCTGCCCCCGGAAATGGATGGTGTACCGGGGGTCAGCTTTGCCGGTATCGAGCCCGGTGAAACATTCACCTACCGCTTCCCTGTGCGCCAGAACGGCACCTATTGGTACCACAGCCACTCCGGCATGCAGGAGCAGCTAGGCCACGTGGGGCCGCTAATTATCGACGCCGCCGAGCGCGAGCCCTTCCGCTATGACCGCGAACACGTGCTGTTGCTGACGGACTGGACGTTTGAAGACCCCATGTCGGTATTTCGCAATCTGAAAACCATGGAGGGTTATTACAACTTCCAGGAACGCACGATTGCCGATTTCTTTGCCGATGTGCGGCAAAATGGTTTAACCCCCACCGTCGAGATGCGCAGCATGTGGGCCAAAATGCGCATGAGTTCGCGGGATATTGCCGATGTTACCGGCAGTACCTACACCTACCTACTCAACGGCCACTCCCCAGAAGAAAACTGGAACGCCCTGTACAAGCCGGGTGAGCGTGTTCGGCTACGAGTGATCAACGGCTCGGCGATGTCCTACTTCGATGTACGTATACCCGGCCTCAAATTGACCGTAGTGGCCGCCGACGGCCAACCGGTTCAGCCCGTTCCTGTCGATGAGTTCCGTATCGGCGTTGCCGAAACCTACGACGTCTTGGTGTCACCCGAAGACGATCAAGCCTACACCATCTTCGCCGAATCAATGGATCGCAGCGGCTACGCCCGTGCCACTCTAGCTCCGCGCGAAGGCATGCAGGCAGAGATTCCTGATCGTCGTCAGATTGCCGACCGCGGCATGGAAGCGATGAGTGTCCACATGGACGGTATGGATCATTCGGGAATGTCGAACATGCAGGGGATGGATCACTCAGGCATGTCCAATATGGACGGTATGGATCATTCCAACATGGAAGGCATGGATCATTCCGCCATGTCAGGTATGAGCGGCATGGGTCACCCGACTGGCATGACCGGAGAGCAGCGCAACACACTCGCAAACGGCATGCTGGCGTCTGGGGAAGCCCAGCCAGGTTCACGTTATGGTCAAGTAGGCATTGGCATTGATCCCAATGAGCGCCGTGTACTGGTTTACCGAGACTTGAAGGCCTTCACTCCATGGCCCGATCGACGCGAGCCCGGACGCGAGCTTGAACTACACCTCACCGGCAATATGGAACGCTACATGTGGTCGTTCGACGGCAAGAAATTCAGTGAGGTGACCGGGCCGATCCACTTCGAGAAGGACGAGCGGCTACGCCTGATCCTGATCAATGACACCATGATGGAACACCCCATTCACCTACACGGCATGTGGATGGAACTGGAAAACGGTCAGGGAGAGCTGATTCCACGTAAACACACCCTGAATATTAAGCCCGGTGAGCGTGTCTCGGCGCTGATCACGGCAGATGCCGAAGGCAGCTGGGCCTTCCATTGCCATCTGCTTTATCACATGGATGCCGGCATGTTCCGCGTTGTTCAGGTTTCTTAAGGAGGCAGTATGAAAGCCAAGCTCTACTTCACTGGCATTAGCTTAGCGTTTGTCATGACCACCGCTGCCCATGCAGAAGATGGATACGACGCGCCGAATGATTGGCCAGCCCCGATGATGGAACACAATATGGGGATGGCGCTCTTTGATCGTCTTGAATATAGCGTGCCTGATAACGGTGAAGAGGCCGTTGTGTGGGACTTTCAAGGCTGGTACGGCGG
>LGOV01017240.1_pt1 | contig 35236 bp, 37 predicted proteins | sample 469881 | NCBI WGS metagenome assembly LGOV01 (sample SAMN03857199, study PRJNA290197) | marine sediment metagenome | biome: marine cold seep biome; feature: cold seep; material: marine sediment; isolation source: sample #5579, elevator 3A push core 41 containing 12 cm of sediment... ...
TTCCAAATCTCTAAAAATCTATCTCCCTCACCACCAAGATAATCTTCTTGACTAGAAAAATTCTCAGCACCTTGATCATAAAAAACTTCAGAACATGGACCACATGGACCAATACCAATTTCCCAGAAGTTGTCCTCTTTTCCCAGTCTTACAATTCTATCCTCTGGCACTTTTATAACGTCTCTCCATATTGCATAGGCCTCATCGTCATCTAAATAAACTGAAGGCCATATCTTTTCCTCATCTATCTTTAACCACTCGGTAACAAACTCCCATCCCCAAACTAAAGATTCTTCTTTAAAATAATCTCCAAATGAAAAATTACCAAGCATTTCAAAAAAAGTACCGTGTCGAGCTGTTTTCCCTACATTTTCAATATCCGGGGTTCGAATACATTTTTGACAGCTTGTCACACGATTTCGTGGTGGGATTTCATCTCCTGTAAAATATGGTTTTAATGGTGCCATTCCTGAATTAATTAATAATAAACTCTTATCGTTAATCGGTACTAAAGGAAAGCTTTTTAAACGTAAATGTCCTTTTGTTTCAAAAAACTCCAAATATTTTTCTCTAATCTCATTTAATCCTAATGGTTTCATCTTTTCTCCTTTATTTATGGTTCCTATTTGTCTTTTAAAGCAATTTCCTTTTTTATCTTCTTCTACAAAAAAAATCCCCTGCAATTAATGCAAGGGACGGATATTACCCGCGGTACCACCCAAATTAGTGTTGGCTTTACCTTCACTCACTTTATTTTATAACGGTTTCCCGACAATTATTACTTTTTTGATTGACCTCAATCTTTCATAATTCTAGCTCAAACGTAGCAATCCTAATAAGCTTATAAAAAACTCACACCATTATTTTTCTCTCTGAAATAATCATTATTAGATCTTCGTTATCAACGCATTTTTATATTTAGTTATAAATTTAATTATATTAATTTCAACCTAAAATGTCAATCTTTTTTTATTTCCACGGGATTACTTGAAGCAAAACCTGCGATAATATAACTTCCAATAACTTTAATCGTTCCCGCTAAAGGAACAGCCATAATCATTCCAATTCCACCAAACATTGCTCCAAAAAAGAAAATAGAAAAAATAATAAATACAGGATGCAATCCAACATTTCCTGACATTAAAGCCGGTGCTAGAAAATTACCACAAATAACTTGTACTGCACCAATAATAATTAACATTGGAATAATTAATCCCGGTGTTGTAACCAACACCATAAATCCAATAACAATTGTTCCAACAACTGGTCCAAAGTAAGGTACCATTGTCGTAAGACCTGCAATAACACCAATAATACTTGCGTATGGTATTCCAAACGCAAACGCACCGATACCTGTCGCAATCCCTGCAATAATCGATGTGACACCTTGTCCTTTAATAAAACCCCCAATAACAAGATCAATATCACAGCACATTTTTAATGTACTGGCTCTAAATTGTATTGGTACTAAATACATGATGCCTTTAATAAAAAACTCTTTGTCAATTAATAAAAAGATTGTAACTAATGGAATAATAATAAAATTCATTAATTGACCACTATTTTGAATTAACGCATTACTAAATGACTGCAGTGCTGACGCAAAGCCCTTAACAATATTCGCGAAAATCTCATCGAAATTAACATAACTCGCAATTTGTGAATTACTCATTTTTTCAATATAATTCGATATTTCACTGCTATAACCTTGGATCCGACTAATAAATTCTGGAATATTATTAACCATACCTGCAATACTGCTAATTAAACTTGGAACAAAACTCATGAATGCACCAATTACAATTGCAAGCACAATAATGAAAACAATGATCACAGAAAAGCCTCTATTCAAACCAATTTTCTCAAAAATACCAACTAAAGGATTAAGAAGATACGCTAAAATAATTGCAACTAAAAAAGGTGTAAACATACTTATTAATGTTGGCCAAATGCCAAAGATTATCAAACCTATAATTAAGACAACAATCCCATTCAAAATTAATAATATGCGTTTATCGATTGATTCTTTCATTATTAAACCCCCAGTATTTTTTTTGCAATCCCAGTGTCGTGAGATCTCAATTTTAAATCAAACATATTATTTTGATACTGAAGGACTGAATCTTTATAATTAAGTTCCGTCGGCAATGCTACTCCAAATCCATGATCAATATCATCAAAAAAACTTCTTGAGATTTCATATTCCGTAATATTAAATTTTCCACTATTGACCGTTGCATTTACAATACGTCCAAACATTTCCCCATTTTTATCAACAACCGTATGATCTATTAAAGAAAAATAATTTTCGAAACTTTTATTTAATTCTTTTGCTTTAATTTTTTCAATACTATTTTCATGATCGATTACCATACTTTTGTAGCTCACTTCAACAATATTTTCCGGCCTGAAAAATTGGGATTTTACAAAAATACCTCCACAAGATATCATCAAATATTTTACAATATTGTTCTCAACAATTATTTTTTTTACCAAACCATGACTCTTACCATTATTTTTTGAAACAACTTCAACATTAAGCAAAATATTTGCTTTCATTCCAATTCCTCCATGATTCTATTGATCTTGTTGTCTATCTTACACTAAAAAAAAAGTCATGGCAACAAACTTTTTTCTATTCATTAGCCATTTTCTCCTTTAAAAAAGCCTAGCTTATACAGCTAGGCTAAAGCAATATCCAATGTTCATATTAATCATACGAGATACATAAAAATTTTACGTATCTTACTCATTTTTACTTTTATAATTATCAATCGCCGCTTGAATTGCTTCTGCTGCCAATACAGAGCAATGAATTTTTTCTGTTGGTAATCCACCTAACGCTTCAACCACATCTGAATTTTTTAATTGACTTGCTTCTTCAATTGTTTTGCCAATAACCATATCCGTTGCCATGCTACTTGTAGCAATTGCAGCGCCACATCCAAAGGTTTTAAACGATGCATCTTCAATAATTCCATTGTCGTTGATCTTTAAAAAAATCTTCATAATATCCCCACAAGTAGGACTTCCGACTTGGCCAATCCCATTTGCATTCTCAAGTTCACCAACATTTTTAGGATTTGTAAAATTTTCCATCACAATATCTGTATATTCCATTTCTTCTCTCCTTTATTTAATGATGATGGTTCTTTGATTGATCAAAGTTAACACCATCAATTGGGCAGTCTGCATTAATCGGTGACATTTTTCTTAATCGTTCAATAACTTCAACCAAATGATCACTCACATAATGAATATCGTCTATGGTTGTACTCTTACCAATACTCAATCGTAATGACCCATGTGCAACCCCTGCTGGCAAACCAATCGCCAATAGCACATGTGATGGGTCTAGGGAACCCGATGTACACGCTGATCCACTTGATCCCGCAATTCCCAAAATATCAAGACTTAATAAAATTGATTCACCTTCAATATAATCAAAACAAAAATTAGCATTTCCTGGTAATCGCTTTTCTGGATGTCCATTTAATCGAACTTGCGGGATTTTTTCTAGCACTTCTTTTATTAAAACATCTCTTAATTGCATCATATGTTTTGCATTTTTCACACGGTTTTGTGTTGCAAGTTCTGCAGCTTTTCCAAATCCCATTATGGCTGGTGTATTTTCAGTACTCGCACGTTTTTTACGCTCCTGAGCACCTCCATGAATCAAACTATCAATCGGAACACCTTTTCGAATATATAATGCCCCTATACCTTTTGGTCCATATACTTTATGAGCCGAAATCGATAATAAATCGACATTTAAATCTTTCACATCTACTTCAATATTTCCAAGAGCCTGAACTGCATCGGTATGAAAAATAATTCCTTTTTCTTTTACAATTTCCCCAATTTCTTTTATTGGTTCAATCGTTCCAATTTCATTATTTGCAAACATGATTGATACTAAAATTGTATCCTTTCGTATCGCTTTTTTTAAATCATCTAATGAAATTAATCCAAATTCATCAACTGGTAAATAGGTCACTTCAAATCCCTGTGTTTCTAAATACTCACAAGAATGTAATACAGCATGGTGTTCAATCTCAGTTGTAATGATATGCTTGCCTTTGGACTTATTTTTCAATGCAATACCTTTGATTGCCCAATTGTCTGCTTCTGACCCGCTCCCTGTAAAATAAATTTCTCTTGAATCCGCATTAATCGCAGTTGCTATTTGTAATCGTGCCAATTCAATATTTTTCTTTACTATTCTAGCTTCTTCATACACTGACGAAGGATTTCCAAAATTTTCCGTAAAAAACGGAAGCATTACTTCAACAACAGATGAATCAACAGGCGTTGTTGCCGCATGATCTAAATATATTCGTTTCATTTATCATACCTTCCTTTTTACTTATCGTTTAATTAAATCTTTCAATGTTCGATAATCAATAATACTATTTATACTATCTTGAACATCTTTCCAAAGTTCTCGTGTCACACATTCCGGCAATTTTGAACATTTAAAATTATCATCTCCTGATACGCAATCTGCCAATTCAATTGGCCCCTCTAATGCTTTTATAATAGCTCCAACGGTAATTTTATCAGGATCTCGTGCTAATAAATACCCACCATGAGCGCCTCTAAAACTTTTTACTAAACCCGCATTTTTTAAGCTTGAAAACAACTGTTCCAAATAAGAATCTGAAAAGTTTTGTTTCTTAGCAATCGCTCTTATTGACATGGGTCCCTCACCATAATGAAAAGCTAATTCAACCATTGCAAGCACACCATAACGCGCTTTTGTGGAAAGTCTCATCGATTAAACCTCCCCAAATCATTTCCCAGTATTCCACTTGGATTTAATGTATATTATAGCACTATTAAAAAAATATTCAATAGCTTTTGTATTGTTTTTTAAAAAAAATACCAATTTATTGTATTGCTACAATAAATTGGTATTTTAAATTGATTTATTTTAATTTCTACTCGTCGTCATCTCCGAATGATAGGCCACTAAGCATATCTCCAAATGCATCTCCAAGCGTAACATTTGCAGTTTCTTCATAAACTGTTTTATTTCGATTACTATTATTATTTGGTCGATTTTGTGGTTTACGATTTCCACCACTATAATTACGTTCTCTTGAACCACTATTTGAATTGCTACTGCTACTGCTACTGCTACTGCTACTCATTCTTTGAGTAGGTGCAGGACGTGCAGGTGCTTCTTCAGTTGCTTTTTTACTTAGGCTAATTTTTTCTTTTTCTGTATTAATTCCGATGATCTTAACTTTTAATACATCACCAGTTGTTAATACTGAAGCAACTGATTCAACGCGACTATAGCTAATTTCAGAAACATGAATTAATCCTTCAACGCCTGGAATCACCTGTGCAAAAGCACCAAAATCTAATATATTAGTGATTGTTACTTCAACTTCATCATCTACATTATATTTTGCCACAAAATCATCCCAAGGGCGATCTAATAATGCTTTAACGCTTAATTTGATTTTTTTGTCTTCTTCATTCTTAGCAATAACTTTTGCTTCAATTTCTTGACCTTTTTCAACAATATCTTTAGGTTCATTAATTTTTTCCCAAGTTAAGTCAGAACGATGAACAAAACCATCGATTCCATCAAGATCAACAAAAATTCCGAAATTAGTAATTGTTTTAACAACACCCTTAACAACGTCATCCATATTTAATTCTGAAAAACGTTTTTCTTTCATTTCTTTTGCTATTTCTCGACGATCTTTCATTTCTTTTTCAAGAATTACTTTTTGAGATAAAATCGCACGACGTCGTTTTGGATTAAAATCAATTATAATTCCTTTAACTTTTTCCCCAATAAGGGTATTTAAGTCTTTTACATAACGCACATGATATTGAGATGCTGGCATATAAATATCTGTAAATCCGACATCTACAATTAAACCATTCCCAGAAATATCTTTTACAGTTCCTTCTAAAACAGTTTTATTATCATAGGCATTACTTAATTGTTTTTGAACGAGTCGATTATCATATTTGATTTTTGAAAGTTTCACATTTCCTGAACCTTCATTTAAATCAGTTACAATACACCATACCTTATCACCTAACTCAACAAGTTCAGATAATACCTCATCACTTTTCCATGTAAAATCATTTTTTTTGATAATACCATCAGCTTTATAGCCAATGTTTATAATCACTTCATCTTCAGCAACGTGAATTACTTCACCTTCAACTTCTGTTCCACGACGAATCGTTTTAAGTGATTCTTCAATTTCTGCTGCAAAATCGAAATTTGCATCATCATCATTATTCACTGTTTCAACCACAACTTCGACATCCACAGCTGGTGTTTCTTCGATCGCAATTTCTTCGATCACTTTTTCTTCAGCAACTTTATTTTGCTCTTCCATACCTTCCAATACCTCCTTGACGATCCAATCCGGTGTCGATGCTCCTGCGATAATGCCTATTTTTTGGTGCTGCATTACTTCATGGCAATCTAAATCACGGATGGTTTCTATGTGACAAGTATTTTTGCAACAGGATTTACAAATATCAACCAGTTTTTGTGTGTTCGAACTGTGATACCCACCAATTACAATCATATATTCTACCTCTTTTGCAGTTTTCGCTGCAGCTGCTTGTCTTTCAGCTGTCGCACTACAAATAGTATTAAATATAACAACTTCATTTACTCTTGATTTAATTTCTTCACAAATTTCATTGAAATGTGACTCAATAATTGTGGTTTGAGCCACGATACATATTTTATCATAAGATTCAATATTTTCCAACTGATTTATATCATTTATTATTAAAGCAGTGTGCTTACACCATCCATTTTCTCCAATCACTTCTGGATGTTCTTTATTCCCTACAATTATAATTTGATAACCCTCATCATAATGGGATTCTATTTTCTTTTGAACAGATCGAACATATGGACACGTTGCATTTACAATTTCTATGTTTTTATTTAATAATTTATCAATTACTTTCTTATCTACCCCATGTGATCTTAAAATAACCCAACAATTATTTAAATTATCAATATCATCATCATCTATTATTTTCACACCTTGTTTTTCAAGATTTTCTATAACTTGAGTATTATGGCTAATCGGACCTAAGCTAACGATTTTTCTTCCTGCAACATTGAGTGTATCATTGACCAATTTCATGGCGTTTTCTATTCCAAAACAATAACCTGATTTTTCTGCTATTCTAATATCCATACTATCCTCTATTTTTTTAATTCAATTCAAAAATACGATTCATTATTTTATTCCCTAAAGCATTAATCTCGTCTTCTGATATTTTTTTCCCATAATATTCTGATAAATATATCGGCTCGCCAACAGTGATTTTAATTTTACCACGAAATTTATACTCCCCTTGAATGTGAACTGGAATAATTGGCGATTTCGTTTTAATTGCAAAAATCACAAATCCACCCGCTGGGTCAACATGTTCTCCTGCTTTCACACGTCTTCCTTCTGGAAAAATGCCTAATATTTCTTTATTTCGAAGTATTTTCAGTGCATTTTTCAAGGTATCAATGCTAACTTTTCCGCGATTAACAGGAAAAGCATACACTTTTTTCAAAAGCCAACCTAATAAAGGATTTTCAAATAATTCTGCTTTTGCCATATAATGAATTCGTCGTGATGTCATTGTAGCAATAACACACGGATCATAAATACTCACATGATTTGGACAAATCAGTACATTTCCTTCTTTGGGTATATTTTCTTTCCCTGATATTGTAAATCTAAACCCAACTTTATTGATAATCCAAACAATCCCTCGGCATATAATATAAATCATTTTTCAACCTCACCAATATAATTTAAAATAATCTCACATACATCATCAATTGTTTTTCCTGTTGTATCAACAACCATTGCATCCTCAACTTGAATTAATGGTCCTTCCATTCGGCTTCGATCTGAACAATCTCGTTTTTCGATATCTTTTTTAATACTCTCCAACGACTTTTTATTTCCAGCTTGATCTAAATCAACTTTTCGCCTCTTTGCCCGTTCTAAAATATTTGCATCTAAAAATATTTTTAAATCAGCCTGTGGTAAAACAACTGAACCAATATCTCTACCATCCATAATCACCGACTGGTTTTTTGCAATTTTTCGTTGTTGTGAAACTAACAGTTCCCGTACTTCTTTAATTGATGCAATATCTGATGTATATTTAGATACTTCTGAGGTTCGAATTGCTTCTGTCACATCCCGACCATTGCAAAAAACTTTCTCATTTTGAAAATTGATTTCGGCTTGTTTAGTAAAATTTATAATGCCTTCTTTATCCGTAACACTCAAGCCCGCATCTAAAATAGCATAGGTAATACAGCGATACATTGCACCCGTATCTAAATACGTCATTTTCTTTATTTTAGCAATCTTTTTCGCAATGGTACTTTTCCCCGCTCCAGCAGGACCATCAATCGCAATCTGCATCCTTTTCTCCCTTATTATAAACTCTGCTTTTATAAAAAGCTCAACCTGTAGACAACGATATAAAGTAGTTCCGACAATTGTTACATCATGGTGNNGTGTGCCTCAGGGCGAACAGGCAATAGCCTGTCCGAACTGCCAGCACACAACAGATTAATAATTAGTCGGGACGGGGTTTGTCAACGCTTTGTGCTTTTATAAAAAATTATCTTATTTCGGATTTTTTTTATTTTATAGAACTTCCTGCTAAATAACCAGTCGATGCCGCAATTTGAATATTGAACCCACCAGTTAAAGCATCTACATCTAACATTTCACCAATAAAATAAAGATTCTTTATTTTTTTAGATTCCATTGTTCCAGGATCAACTTCTTTTACATCGATCCCTCCTGACGTCACAATCGCTTCATTAAAATCTCGTAAACTTGCAATAGAAATTTCTAATGTTTTAAAACACGTTATTAATTTTTTTCGTTCTTCCTTTGTAATTTGATTGACCTTTTGTTTTGGATCAATCTCTGATAATTCAACCATAATTGGAATCATCTTAGAGGGTAATAAATCTCCTAATGCATTTGAAAAATCTTTATTTGAATATTTTTCAAAATCACGTTGTAACCGTTTTTCCAATTGTTCATTTGATAACCCAGGTTTTAAATCAAGAAATAATGTATAATCTTTTATATTTCCGCTTATATACGAACTTAACGATAACACTAATGGACCCGATACTCCAAAATGCGTAAATAACATTTCTCCCAATAATGTCTTGATTTTTTTTTGACCTTTTTTATTTTTTTTACACAAGGTAAGTTCAACATTTTTAAGTGCTAATCCTTGTAAACTTTTTGGCCAAGCTTCTTTCGTATTCATTGGAACTAAACTCGGAGATAATGGCATCATTCGATGACCTAGCTCTTCAATACACTTAAACATATTTCCATCCGAACCTGTTGTTGGATAGCTTTTTCCACCGGTTCCTAAAATAACGGCATCATAATTTTTTATTTCACCGGTTTCTAATTGAATCCCAGTAATTTCATCATTACTAACTTTCAAATTAACGATTTTAGAATTTAAAAATAAATGACAGTGCTTTTTATTAATTGCCTTATAAAATCCATTAATAATGTCATTTGATTTATCACTTATCGGAAAGACACGTTCACCACGTTCAATTTTTAACTTAACGCCATTTTCTTCCATAAGTGCCATTAAATTTTCATTGGTAAAAGAATATAATGCACTATATAAAAATTGATGATTATGAATAACCCGTTCAAAATAATCACTTATATCACATGCATTTGTAAGATTGCATCGTCCTTTTCCGGTAATAAACAATTTCTTACCAATCTTTTCATTTCGATCATATAAATCAACATCATGACCATTCTGACTCACTGTAATAGCAGCCATCATCCCTGCTGGTCCCGTTCCTATTATTGCTATTTTACTCATTTGTTTTTGAACCTTTCATAAAATCATTTTTCAATTCATCCCCAGTATAAATAAAATGATCTCGCCATATTTCTTCAAGTTCATTAAATGTTTCTTTTGTTTTTCCAATATTTTTCAATCCCACTGAAATAACTAACGCATTAATTAATGACAATGGTGCTACCAAAGAATCAACAAAAGAATAAACATTGCTTTTTGCAATTAATCGATATTCTGTAAACTCATTAATAGGCGCATTATCATTATCCGAAATTGTAATAATCTTAACACCTTTTTTCGCCAAAAACTCAACCGCTTCATATGTTTTTTGAGCATATCTAGGAAAACTAATCGCAATAACCACATCTTGTTTATTAATTTTTATTAAATGTTCATAGATATCACTTACCCCATAATTCACAACACGAACATTATCTAAAATAAGATTTAAATAATATCCTAAATGTTCAGTTAATAAAGTTGTCGTTCTAAATCCAATAATAACAACCTTTCTCGCTTCTAATATTAAATCTATTGATAATTTGAAAATTTCATAATCAAAATCTTCAAAGGTTGCATTTATATTCTTTGCATCTGTTATTAATACATTATGAACCGTTTCCTGAAGTGCTTTTTCCTTTTCTTCATTTCTTAGCGTCATGTTTATCCGTTCGATTGTCGTCAATTTACTATTCATTTCATTCTTTAATTCTCGGCGAAATTCAGGATATCCTTCATATCCTAAGGTAACTGAGAAACGAACAACCGTTGCTTCACTTACTTTTACATGCTCAGCAACTTTTATTGCCGACATTTCAGAAACCCGTTCATAATGATTAAATACATAATCTGCAATACGTTTGTGACTTTTACTTAATTTCGGATATTTATTTTTGATCACTGAAAAAATATCTTTATTTCCACTTTTACTCTTGATATTCTCTTTCATCATTACCTCATTCTTTGGATCATCACAAGTGTTGGTGGTGCTTCTCGATTGATTGTTTCAAAATGATGGACTACAAAAGATTTTTCTAATGTTTTACACCAATTTAATACCGCTTTTGATTCTTTCTTTCCTTCTGGATGCCCTGGATAAAGAGAAACCATTATCATTCCTTTTGGAGATAATAAACTTAATCCATCTTTTAATGCGATCATTGTTGTTTCAACGGTTGTCACACAGTGATGATCACCGCCTGGAAGATATCCCAAGTTAAACACAATTGCTTTGACTGTCTCAGGATAAATTCCTTTTGATTTCAACACATCTTTCATATTCTCATGACCCCTTTGAATCAATTCGATCCCTGATGTTATTCCTTGATCATCAAGTTTTTTCTTTGCGCTATTTAAGGCTTGCTTTTGGATATCAAAACCATAAACCATTCCGGATTTACCCGTTTTTTTTGCCAATAGTAAAGTATCTTCACCATTACCAACCGTCGCATCAACCACTGTATCCCCAGAATCAACAACATATGTTATTAATTCCTTTACCAAAGTTGTAATTCTTAAAAAATTATTTTCCACTACAACCTACACAGGGTTTGAAAAATTCTTTTGCAAAATTATCATGAACTAAATTTTCATCAACACATTGCAATTCGTGACCTTCAAAATATTTTTTATAATCGCCTTGTGGATTATGAACAACCAACCGATTACACTCTTCTGTATCCATTTTAAAAAGTAAGGTTCTAACAATACCGTCAAAAACTGCTAAACCTTCTTTTCCTTCTTTCATCATAACTATTTCAAGAACATCCACTTGATTCTCATGATACATAAAACGAATAACACCTAACACTTCGTTTTTTTCCACATCTTTTGCCATAACATATAAATTCTTTTCTTTTTCTTTTTCTGGAAAAAGTTTTCTCAGTTCTGTAAAATCTCTTGGGTATCCAATTTTCACCATGTTTGTTTATCTCCTTTTAAATAGTCAATTTCATTTTTCTCTAAATACCGCCATTCACCAATTTTCAAACTTCCTAATGTTAGTTTTCCAACAGCTACTCGTTTTAATTCAATAATCGGATGTTTCATCGCCCCACACATTTTTCGGATTTGACGTTTCTTTCCTTCATGAATAATCATCTCTAATAGTGTCTCTGTTTCATATTTTTCTAATATCTTTATTTTTGCAGGCGCTGTAACATAATCTTCAACCTCCATACCTTTTCGAAATTTCTCTAATTTAATTTCTGACGGACATCCTCGAACTAATCCATGGTAAATTTTATTAAATTCATGCTTTGGATGAGTTAATTTGAATGTTAATTCGCCATCATTCGTCAACAATAATAATCCCTCTGTTTCTTTATCTAATCGCCCGATGGTATACAATCGCTCATTTATTGGGACTAAATCAAGAACGCACTCTCGATTATGGGCATCTTTTGATGTTGATACCACACCTTTTGGCTTATTGATCATTATATACATTTTTGATGCGGTTGACAAACGCTCATTATTTACATCAATCATATCATTCTCTGGATCAACTTGGAACCCCAGAATTGTCACTACTTTTCCATTAACTTTTACATGCCCTTTACTAATCATCTCTTCTGACTTTCTACGGGATGCAACGCCACATTGGGCCATATATTTTTGTAGTCTCAATTTTTCTCCTCTTTATTTTTATCAAGTATCGCTTGTTCTAGGATACTCGAAATCATTTTTATTGGTTTCTTTATTGTTTCTTGATCGCTTGTTATGGAATCTATCAGATCAGATTTTTCTTGTTTTCCCTGAGAAAACGCCTCATATTCCGGCATTTCTTTGAGGTTTTTGAATCCTATTACCTTTAAAAATTCTGAGGTCGTTTGATACAAAATTGGTCTCCCTGGTGCCTCAAGTCGACCACTTTCAGATAATAATCCTTTATCAAGAAGCCCTTGAATCGCACTGCTTGAACTCACACCTCGTAATTCATCAATTAATAGTCGCGTCACAGGTTGTCGATAGGCAACAATTGCTAGCGTTTCTAATGCCGCTCGAGATAAACCATTTTTTTGTTTATGACGTGTTATGTCTCGAATATACTCATAATATTCTGGTTTTGTTGATAGTTGATACGTTTCATTAACTTCGACTAAACGGATTCCACGTGCCTTGGATTGATAATCAAGTTTTAAAATTTCCAATGCAAAGCCTACTTCTAATGTTGACTTTGCCAATATACGCGAAAGATCCTTTAAACTTACAAGATCACCTGCACCAAAAAGAATCCCTTCAATTATTCCAACTAAATCATCATTATCCAAGATACGTCGCCTCCCTTTTTATTTTAAAATCAAAAAATACGCGATTTTGTTCAAGACGCAACCCATTAATTTTAACCATTTCTAATAATGCCAACAAGGTTACAACAACTTCTTCTCTTGAAATTCCTGGGAATAGAAGTTCAGAAAATTTCACTCCATTGCCACCTGCTTTTAGCAAAACTTTTGTAATATCAAAAATTTTCTCTTCAACACTAAAGAGTTCCCTAACAATTTCTTGATGTGGTATAATCTCTTCAATTTGATCGTCTTTCATCAGTAACAAATTTTGAAAACTTTGAAACAAATCAATTGGTTTGATTATCAAGCTCTCTTCAATCTCATTTTCTAAAATATATTCTGGATCCCTGTATATAACAGCACGTTTATCATCTTCTCTTTGCCCAAAATATACACTAATCTCTTTAAATATTTTATAATCGATTAATTGTTTAACTAATTTTTCTTTTAAGCTTTCTTGATCATCACTTTCTTGATTTTCAATTGGCAATAACGATTGTGACTTAATTTCCAATAATCGTGCTGCCATAATAATAAAATCGCTTGCAACATCTAAATCAAATTCCTGCCATTCTTTTATTTTAATTAAATATTGATTAGTTATTTCAGCAATTGGAATATCATAAATATCAATCTTATTCTTTTGAATTAAATGGACAAGTAAATCTAACGGTCCTTCGTAACCATCTAAATGAATTGCAACCCCCATATTATGACCAAAAAATACTAAATATTGACATCAATATACTTAAAAACAAATTTTCGATCCCACTAATTAATGGATTAATAATAATCCCTAATAAACCTGTGAAAGCTAAAACGAAAATCAGAATCATACCATACCGCTGATATTTATAATAGGTCATTAATGCTTTTGGTTTTAAAAATACAACTAATATTTGAGACCCATCTAGCGGTGGAATAGGAATAATATTAAATACTGCAAAAACAATATTATATAAGTAAACATATTGGAGAATTGTTGTTAATATCTGATTTTGAAACGGATAAACCGCTAAAAATGCTGCCATTCCAATAAATGCTAATATTAAATTCGTAACAACTCCTGCTAATGAAACAATAATCGTTCCTTTTTTTCTATCCTTAAAATACATTGGATTGATTGGTACAGGCTTTGCCCATCCAAATCGAAACAATACCATTGAAATCAAACCTAATGGATCAATGTGTTTTAATGGATTAATCGTTAACCGACCGGCATTTTTTGCTGTTGGATCACCTAGTGCATCCGCTGCAAATCCATGCGCCATTTCATGAAAACTAATCGCAATGAAAATTCCTGGTAAACTCAATGCTAAATTCAAAAAATAAGCTTGACTAAAATTAAACATCGCTTCTCCATTCTGATAATTGAGACTGTTTTACTCTTTTCTCATCGTTATCCATTCTAAATTCCCTATTATTCAAAAATGCTTTTCTATCACAATACACCTGATAAGACATATCAATTGATACAAAAGCATTTAAATTTTCACTTCCTATTATTTCATTATTTTCTTCGCATTTCACACTCAACCATTTAAGATTATTCTTTTTAAACACTATGCCACGATATTCTAAATCTATTGTCATAATTCCCATTCATATCTCCTTACTTATCCATTATAATTCTTTGGCTTAACTCAAAATAGATGATTTATTTTAATGCTCTGCATTGAAATAAATCATCTACTTAATATTGAACATTATCACTCTTGAATTTTTGATTTCAACGCACCCGAAAAATAATATCCTAAAGCTGCAACCGTTTTTCCATCCTTAAAAAAGCCTTTTTGAAAAAGAGCCTTAACCGTTCGAACTGGCATTTTTATGACTTTAATAAATTCATCTGGATCCTCTTTTTTTGGTTCATAAACAAATTCAGTTGCACAGTAAAGTGTAATATATTCTGAACAATAACCAGGTGTTGGTATAAATTTCCCAATCTTTGTTAAATTTAAAGGACGATATCCAATTTCTTCTTGACATTCTCTAATTGCAGCATCTTTTGGATTTTCTCCAATTTCTATCAGTCCCGCTGGAATTTCTGTTAGTATCCGTTGAACTGCAATGCGATACTGCTGAACAAAATAAAATTGTCGATCTTTCATAACTAATAGTGCAACCGCTCCTTGATGACTTACAATTTCGCGTTTAGAAAATTCACCATTTGGTAATTCAACATCATCTACTCTAAGATTTAATAAATGACCGTTAAATACTTCCTTTGTTTTAACTACTTTCTCAATTTGTTTCATGACTCGCCTTCCAATTGTTTTTCCAAAAGAAGTCGCTCCAATTCTTCCATAAACGATGCAACATCTTTAAATTGTCGATATACCGAAGCAAAACGAACATAAGCCACTTCATCAAGCCCTTTTAATGACGTCATCACTTGCTCTCCAATATCAGATGTATACACTTCTTTTTTTTCACTCTGATACAAACGACGTTCAAGGGTATCAACACAATTTTTAATATCATCAATTGAAACGGGTCTTTTTTCACATGCTTTTATCATCCCATTAAATATTTTATTTTTGTCAAACGCCGTCCGCTGACCACCTTTTTTTACAACAATTAAAGGAATATCTTCTACACGTTCATACGTTGTAAAACGTTTATTGCATTGAGAACATTCCCGTCGTCGTCGTGTCATCGAACCATCTTCAGTTGGACGTGAATCAACAACACGACTATCATCAAATGCACAAAAAGGACATTTCATATTTTTTAGTCTTCTCGACTTAAAAAGTCTGGTATTGAAAATTCGCCAACATTATTTTTTGCATTTTTCACTACTTTTTTGATAACTTCTTTTTTTTCTTTGGAATCTCCTGAAAGAAATCCAGTCGCAATCACGGTAATTTTAATTTCATCACCTAATGATTCATCAATCGTTGCACCAAAAATAACATTTGCATCTGGATCAGAGGCTTCTCTTGCAATGCTTGCAGCACGATCAACTTCAAATAATGATAAATCTTCCCCTGCTGTAATATTAAGAAGTACGCCTGTTGCACCATTAATTTCTGTTTCTAACAATGGACTGAGGATCGCTTCTTTTGCCGCTTCTTCAGCTCGATTATCTCCAGATGCACGTCCTACGCCCATATGAGCAAGACCAGTATCCTTCATAATTGTTTTAACATCTGCAAAATCAAGACTAATTAAACCTGGCATTGAAATAAGATCTGAAATACTTTTTACGCCTTGAAGTAACACATCATCTGCTAATTTAAACGCATCTTTTAATGAGGTTGATTTATCTGCTATTCTTAATAAACGATCATTTGGAATTGTTACTAATGAATCCACATTTTCTTGTAAAAATTCACTTGCAATTTGTGCGTTTCTCATACGTACACGTCCTTCAAATGCAAAAGGTTTTGTGACAACACCAATTGTTAAAATCCCTAGATCTTTAGCTATTCTAGCAATAATTGGCGCAGCACCAGATCCAGTTCCTCCACCCATCCCTGCTGTTAAAAATAGCAAATCGGTATCTTTAATAATATCAGCAATTGTGTCTCTGCTTTCTTCTGCAGCTTTCTGTCCAATTTCAGGATTTCCTCCTGAACCTAATCCTTGGGTTATTTTTTCGCCAATTTGTAATTTCTTTTCAGCTAAAGCTAATGCAAGGGCTTGTTTATCGGTATTAATTGCAATAAAATCAACACCCTTCATTCCAGCTTCAATCATCCGATTAATGGCATTGTTTCCACCACCACCTACACCAACGACGCGGATTTTTGCAAAATTATCATAATTTCCATCTAATTCAAACACTTTTTTTCCTCCTGTTACTCTATAACTTTTCTTATTTTTGTCATTTTTCGTATATATTTTATTTTTTTATCAAAGAGTTTGATCTGTCACATCTCTTTGATTGTCTTTTCCTATCAAATAAACACTTTCTCATTCTATCATAAAAAAACAATTTATTATCTCTTTATATTAACCTTTATTTTAAATTTTTTCAACTGTTGAATGATACTTTCAACATAAATTAAGCTAATTGTTCTATTTTATTATCAAATATACCCATAAGAAGCAAAAATAAAACAAAAGACGATGTTTTAAAAAAAACAATTATCTTGGTTTTATGACTGGTTTTGTACCGATCGTTAAATTCACAATCATATTACTAATATTTTTATCTAAAGAACTTTGAATGTATTTTTTATTTTCTTCATAATTATTATAATCCCAAACAATAAAAATTGTTCCGTTCTTCGTTACAATTTCATAGGTATTATCAACTGTCATCCGAATTTCTGATATTTTATCCAAATTTTCATAATCTTTTAAATCTTTTAAAATAGTCGTGACCGTATCAAAACGCCATTCTGGCTCAACTTTTATCACTTTCCCTATATCATCGATGATTACTTTTTCACATCCAAAAATAACTGGAACATCAGTTTTACGAAGATATTCTCCGTTTTCAATTAATTTTGAATCTTGTGTAATATACGAAACCGTACCATTATAATTAATCGCACAAATTGGTGTTGATTCTTTCATTCTAATTAATATCTTATTTGGCATTATTTTTGTGATTTCTAATTTTTCTAAACTCAACAATTCATTTATTTTATAATTTGCTTTGTTTAAATCAACTAAAAAAATACTTTCACCTATTGTAATTTCACTTGCTTTAATGACTGATTCTGAATCAACAATTTCATTTCCTGTCACTTCAATTTCTGTGATATTGAAAAACCCTTGTTGCATCGCTTCATAAAAAGCATATCCAATCCCACCGATAATTCCACCTATTATTACAATTGAAATTAAACTTTTTATGATTCTCTTTTGTTTATTTTTCTTTCTTTGGTGACGACGCTCGTCTCGTATTTCTTCTTTCGTTTTTTCAGTTCTAGGCTTGGCCTGTTCTATTTTTTTTAACTTCTTTAATGGTTTCATTGATTACCTCATCAGCTTCGTTATTTCCTCATAAATTCGCTCTCCAGCATCAAGGATTCCCAACGCCTTTGTAATTTCTGTCATTTCCATTAATTGTTTTTCATTTTCTAACAAAGTTTCCACTTCATTTATTAATAATTCACCCGTTAATAAATGATCTTCAATTAAAATGCCACCCTTTTTATTGGTAATAACTCGGGCATTAAAATCTTGATGATTTCCTGCAGCCATGGGATATGGCACCAATATGGACGGTACCCCCGAAGCCGCTATTTCAGCAATTGACATTGCCCCTGCACGACTAATGACTAAATCCGCAGCACCTAGTAATTGATGTACTGCATTACTGTAGGCTATAATGTTTCGATTATCAGAATTTTCTAATCCAATCGATTTTAATTCTTCATTTATTTTATCATTTTGATCTTTTCCCGTTAAATGATAAATCACACGATTCTTGTTATTTTTCCAAGCTTTCATTAAAGCAAGGGCACTCTTATTAATCGAACCTGCTCCTTGACTACCTCCCATGATCAACACCATCTTTTGATGATCATTCAGTCCCAGACTTTTTCGACAATCGGTTCTATTTAAATTATGATACTCTCGGCGAACAGGATTTCCCGCCAAAAATGTTTTTTCTTTTGGAAAATATTTTTGTGCTTCTTTAAAGCTGATCCCGATCCGATCTACCTTTTTTCCTAAAATTCGATTTGTTTTCCCTGGAAATGCATTTTGTTCATGAATCATTGTTGGAATATTTTGTCGACTTGCAATCAGTAATAAGGGTCCACACGTAAATCCACCTGTTCCAATCACTAAATCTGGCGCATGTTTTTTAATTATTTTTTTCGCATCGCTTAATCCAACAAATATTCCTTTGATCGCCGCTAACGTTTCAACAGATAATTGTCGTTCAAATCCACGCACTCGAATATATTCAATCGGATATCCCGCCTGAGGAATAATATTCTTTTCCATACCAACTTCAGATCCAATAAATATAATTTTTGCATCTGGATTTTCTTTTTTTATTTCTTCAGCAATTGCAAGTCCTGGATAAATATGACCTCCCGTACCACCTGCTGCAATTAATATCTTCATTTTTTCCTCACCCTAGTTTATTTTTATCAAAATTTACTTTTCGCGATATATTCAATATTGGACCCATCATTCCAAAAAGCACAATCATTGACGTACCACCTGCACTAATAAATGGTAACGCCATTCCAGTTACTGGTAACACTGCTGATGCAACACCAATATTTACCAATACTTGAAATCCAAGAAGTAACATAACACTACTGGTATATAAATAACTAAAGGTATCCGGTGCTTCTTTGGCAATTTGAAATCCACGCCAAATTACAAAAGCAAATAATCCTAATACAAACATGCTTCCAACAAAACCAAATTCTTCAGCTATATTCGCAAAAATAAAGTCGTTTTGCAATTCCGGAAGAAATAGAAATTTTTGTTTTCCATTGCCTAATCCTTGACCAAAAAATCCACCTGATCCAAAAGCTAGTAAGGATTGGGTAATTTGATAATCATATCCACCTTTCCCTAAAAAAACATTAAATCGATCCAATCGCCAAGGTTCAAGAAGCATTAATCCAACAACCGCTAAAAATCCAAAGCCAATATACGGTGCCATTTTTTTCATTTTTATTCCAGCAAAAAATAACACCCCACACATTCCAATTCCTATCGCTAACCCTGCACTTAATGAGGGTTCTAAAGCTGTTAAGCCACAAATCAAACCAATTGGAATCATGCAATTTACTAAAAGCGGAATTGGATCGTTAACAATTCCAGGTTTTTCTGAAAGGACTGTACTTAAATACAAAATTCCAGCTACCTTTGCAAGTTCCGATGGCTGAAATGTTGTGATCCCTAAACTAATCCAACGTCTTGCATCATTAACTTTTACACCAATTCCTGGAATTAATACAATAATTAGCAGAAAAATTGCAATCACTAAACCAATTGCATAATAACGTTTATAAATTCGATAATCAATTTTACTCATAAACCCCATTAATGAAACCCCTAAAATAACAAAAACGAGTTGTTTTAAAAATAAAGTATATCCTTTTTCACCATTTATTGTGGAAGCATACATACTCGCGCTAAAAACCATTATTACTCCAATTCCTGCTAAAAGCAGCAAGGCAATAAGAAATGGGCGATCGATTTTACCTTGTTTCATACTTTTCTCCTTAGCATCTTAATGATCTTTTTTTACTAATTCTTTAAATACCCTTCCACGAATTTCATAATTATCATACATATCCCAACTTGCGCAAGCGGGTGATAATAAAACAGTATCACCTGATATCGCTTCTTTTTTCGCTATTTTTACTGCTTCTTCATAGGTGTTCACTTTAATAATATCATAAAACCCTTTCTCATTTGCTGCTTGAATTAAATTCTCAGCTGTTACACCTAATACAATTAATTTTTTTACCCGTTTTGCAACTAATGTCATTAAATCCGAATAATCTTCTTTCTTATCATAACCACCTGCCAATAAAACAATCGGTGTTTTTACGGCATTAAGGGCTGTTATTGTTGCATTCGTATTTGTCCCTTTTGAATCATTTATATATGTTATTTGATCAAAACATCCCACCATTTCTAATCGATGCTCTACTCCTTTAAATTGTTTCAACACTGACACAATAACCTTCAATGACACACCTGAGAAATAAGCAATGGCGAGTGCTGCCAATGCGTTCATTGTATTATGAGGACCAATAATTCCTAATTCATTTTCATAACAAACAAATTTTTCTTGTACCCCATCATTAATATATATTTCCCCATTGATACACCATGTTCCAAAATCTTGGGGTTTTTTATAACTAAAATAAGCTTTCTTTGATGTTGCTTTCTTCCCTAAATCACATACTAACCGATCATCTGCATTTAATACAATGATATCTTCTTTCTTTTGATTTTCAAAAATTCGACCTTTTGCTTCAATATAATTTTCCATCGTTAAATGACGATCTAAATGATCTGGCGTTAAATTTAAAATCGCACCAATCATTGGTTTAAATGTATCAATCGTTTGTAATTGAAAACTACTAATCTCAGTTACAAAAATTTCTTCTCTTTTTGCAATTCCAACATACTTTGTAATAGGATCCCCAATGTTTCCAACCACATACGTTCCTCGACCTGAGGCCTGAAATATTTCACCTAATAATGTAGTAGTCGTAGTTTTTCCATTCGTTCCTGTAACCGCTACAAAGGGTGTCTCAGTCATTCGATAAGCCAATTCTACCTCACCAATAACGGGTATACTTTGTTCATACGCCGCTTTAACAATAGGAATCGTTAATGGCACTCCAGGACTTAGCACGACTTCATCAACCTCATCAATTTTCTTTGAATCCATTTGAATTCCAAATACTTTTGTGAATTTATCCTGTTTATCATACTCGAAAATTTGAGGAAATTCCTTTTCAATGATACCTGCTTCTCGCGTATCGGTTAACACAACAGATTCTCCTTGTTTTAATAACAATCCACTTACTGCTACACCGCTGCGAGCAGCTCCAATTACTAATGTCTTTTTACTCATATTAATCGACTCCTCTATATTAAACAAATAAATGCAACCACAACACATACGGTTGTAACAACCCAGAACACGGTAACAACACGCGTTTCACTCCAACCACCTAACTCAAAATGATGATGAATCGGTGCCATTCGAAAAAAACGTTTTCCTTTTGTGGCCTTAAAATACCCTACTTGAATCACAACTGATAAGGCTTCAATAACAAAAATCCCGCCTGCAATCAATAAAAACACTTGTAAGTGGGTGATAATCGCCATAACAACAATTGCTCCACCTAACGCCATTGATCCCGTATCACCCATAAATATACCAGCTGGATTTGAATTATGTCTTAAAAATCCAAGACATCCTCCAATCAGACCACCAATAAACACACTTGTACTTGCTTCTGGCAATACTAATGCTCCTACAAAAAAGAAAATCGCAACAATCAAACTAACACCTGATGCTAGCCCATCTAATCCATCGGTTAAATTAACAGCATTCACAATAGCGATGATTGTAAATATTGTAAATGGAATATACCAAACCCCAAAATCAATCGGTTGATGAATAAAAGGAATAATCATTTCAGAACCAATACTTGGTAAATAATAAGCATACAATGCAATCGCTCCTGCACCAACAACTTGAAGTACAATTTTTTGCCAGGCTCGCAATCCCAAATTATGTTTTTTTGATACTTTGATATAATCATCAATAAAACCAATCAAACCAAAAAATACCATTACAATCACAGGAAAAAAATCCCATGATCCTGTAAACAACGATACAATAACAACCCCCGCAATCACACCTAATTGTATAACAAGTCCACCCATTGTTGGTGTTCCTGATTTTTCAAGATGGCTCTGTGGTCCTTCTTCGCGAATCGATTGATCAAATTTCAAACGCTTTAGTATTGGTATAACATGCGGAGTTATAAAGTAAACGACAAAAAAACTAATCAATAAACTTATTAAACCTGCTTTAAATATTATATTCTCCATTATTTTATTTCCTCTTTAATATATTCTATAGTCTTTTCAAGACCAATTCCACGTGATGCTTTAATTAAAATAATATCCCCAGGCTGCATCATTTTTTGAATACATTTTCCTGCTTCATCTGCATTATCAACATGGTATACTTCATTATTCTCTGTTTTAAATCCATTGCAAATTTCTTTGCCTAATACACCAACGCCAATTAATACATCTGTTTTTTTCGTTGCATATTTACCAATTTCCTGATGCGAATTTTTCCCGTATTCTCCCATTTCAAGCATATCTCCAAGAATTGCAATGGTTCGCTTATGCTCCACTCCAATGGTTTTTAAAACATCAAGAGCCCCTTTCATTGCATCTGGATTTGCATTATATGAATCATTAATGATTGTTATTTCTCCACATGAAAAAACATCCATTCGATTACTGCTGGGGATAAATGCTTTTAATCCTTTTTGAATCTGATTTGGTGTCATTTTATAATAATAACCCAACCATATACCCACTAGGCAATTATACACATTATGTTCTCCTGGATAATCAAATATATATTCTTCCTTTTTTCCTTGATAGTCAATATAAATACTCAAACCTTTACTATGTGAATGATACTCAATAACTTTACAATCCGAACTTTCATGAATTCCAAAACTTTTTATTTGAAAGTCGTTTTCCTCATTAAGCAATCTGCGCAGAATTGGATCATCACCATTAATCAATCCAATATCTTTTGATTTTAACGTCTTAAATATTTCTTTTTTTGCTTTGAAAATATTTTCTTGAGTTTTTAATATTTCAATATGACTTAATCCAATATTCGTGATAATTCCTATATTCGGTTCAACTAAATCAATCGATTTTTCGATATCTCCAAGGTGATCCATTCCCATTTCAATCACAGCAATTTCATGGTGTGGTTCAATCGAAAATAATGTTTGTGGAATTCCATATTCATTATTAAAATTTCCTTGAGTTTTGATAATATTAAATTTCTGAGATAAAACCGCAGCAACAATATCCTTTGTTGTTGTTTTTCCACTGCTCCCAGTTATTGCAATCACGGATAAATTATAACGATGGCGATTATAATCTGCTAGGGCTTTCATCGCAGCTAAGGTTGACTCCACAAGAAGAACCGTCAAACCTTTTGGAAAAAAAACATTTTTTTCTTCACTTAAAACAACGTTTCCTCCATTTTTAAAAACGTGTTCCATATAGTCATGCCCATTATTATTTTCACCAACAATCGGAATATATAAATCTCCTTTTTTAATTTTCCGGCTATCAATTTCAATCCCTATAATTTCTTGATTCACATCACCTTGAATAATTTTTCCTTTTGTAATCATTACTATTTTTTCTATTGATATTTTTTCCATAAATTATTTTTACCTAATCCTTCACTTAGATTATGTCGATTTTTTAAAAAAAGTTCTGACATTATACCAAAATTCAAACATAAAGAAAAGCAAGGATTTTTCAAATACTCGCTTTTCTTTATCTCACTTTATGGTAAAAATGTCACATTAACATCACTACCTTTTTCAACAACTGTCGTCGCTGCTGGATTTTGGCTTGTCGCAAAACCATTGCCAGTCATTTTTAAATTCAAACCAATGCCTGTCAATATTTCATTCGCACTTTGAATCGACAATCCCTTAACATCTGGAACGATTACTGTTTCACCAGCTTCTGTTTTTCCTGTTCCAAGTCCTAATGCTACTTCTGTATTGCTATCATATTGTGTTCCTGCTGGAACACTTTGCGTAATTACAACAGCTTCACCTTGAGATTCATCAAAACTATACTTAATTCCTTTTTCATCTAAAATTGTCGCTGCAAATTTTTTATCTTGCCCGACAAGATCAGGCACCATTTTTTCACCATTCGTTACTTCCCCAGAATTTTCTTCAATTAAATTCTCGTCAGCCGTATTATAATTTAATACCTGTTTCATTAAACTAATCGCCGTCGGCGCCGCACTCGTACTACCATAAGCACCTGCTGCTGGTTCATCTAAAACGACATAAATAGAATACTTAGGATCTTCGACTGGGGCAAAAGCATAAAATGAAGTAACATATTTACTGCTTGAATATGCCCCATCAATAAATTTTTCTGCTGTTCCTGTTTTTCCTCCAATACTATAACCTTCAGAAAGATATGTCATTTCATTATCATAATTAACCACTTTTCTCATAATCTCTCGCATAGCAACTGACGTTTCTTTTGAAATAATCTGTTTTGGAGATTCTGTTTCTTTTCCTTTTGTCTCACTTGAAATAATCGTTGGATTCAAATAATAGCCATTATTCACTACACAATTCAACGCACTAATCATCTGTATTGGTGTTGTTGCTAATCCTTGTCCAAATGAAAACGTTGCATAATCCACTTCATTAATGCCACCATTTTCTGTTGATAATCGATTAATAATCCCTGACTCTTCACCATCTAATTCAATCCCAGTTTGCTCACCTAATCCAAAATTATACACATACTGAAAAAAAACATCAGGATTCAATGCTTCAATAATTTGAACCAATCCAGGATTGCACGAATGGGCAATTGCATCTGACACTGTTTCATATCCATGTGGCCCTGTCGCACAATTAATAACCGCTTCTCCAATCTGTATCGACCCTGAACAATATACGATTGTTTCTGGAGAAACAACACCTTCTTCAAGTGCTGCCGAACCTGTTATTGCTTTAAATGTTGACCCCGGTTCATAAATAAAACTTACCGCTTGGTTTCGGTACATTTCTGCCAATTGCTCTGATTTTGTCTTTCCAACTAAATCTTCGGCATGGGTTTGAGCAAATACTGGATCCACCGTGAAAGGATCATTTAAATTATAATCAGGTGTTGTCGCCATCGCAACAACTTCTCCTGTTTTCGATTCCATAATAATCGCTGTTACACTTTTCGTTTTCCATTGAGCAGCCGCTTCTTCCACTGCTTTTTCAGCCATTAACTGAATATTACTATCAATGGTCAAAACAATATCTTTTCCCTGAGTGGGTTCTTTCAATATTTTTGTTTGGGATGGTATTTGGTTCCCATCGGCATCTTTTTGATAATAAACAACCCCATCGTCACCTTTTAATACATCATCATAAGTTGATTCAACGCCATATAATCCAGAATAATCATCCCCAGTAAAGCCAAGAATATACGATGCGAAATTGCCATTGGTATAATATCGACGATAATCATCTAAAATTTCAATACCATTATAACTTTCAATATCACCATCATCATCTAATATCGCTTGGGATTCTTTTATTTCCGTGGCCAAATTATTATCAACTTTTCCTTTTATTATTTTTGTTTGATTTTCTTTTTGAGTCGCTTTTTTATATAAACTATCATAAGAATAATCCAAATCAATGGATAATTCCCGTGCTATTTTTTCTGGATCAGTAATTTCTATTGGTTTAAAATATAAAATACTCTCTTCAATAAGTACACCTGGGAAATTATGACTCAAAATTTGTTTCTCAAGATTACTACTAATATTGGTTTTTACTTCAACACTATCATTTTCTAAAGCCATAATTTTTTCCATTACTTCTGTTTTATCTAATCCTAATTTTATACTTAAAGCATCTGCTAACTTTTCAGGATCTTCAACTTCATATGGTACAACATTCATAGCAGACGCAGACGAATCTTTTGCCAACAGGTTGTTATTCCGATCATAAATATCGCCTCGCGAAGCCTTAATCGGTACTTCTTCAACCAATTGGTCAACTTGTCTTGCATACTTTCCAGTTGAATTTACAATTTGCAATGAAAACAACCGTATTACAACAATAATTAAGCACAACATAAGTACAACCATTGCATACAGAATTTTCTTCTGTCTTTTTTCTGGTCTCATTTTCTGTTGTGCTATCTTTTTTCTATTCACATTTTTTCTCCAAAATATTCCAAGATACTTTTATTAATAGGCATCCTAATTAAATATAATGTCAAACCAATTCTTTTTTCCTGTAGAATTACTATCCTTCATAGCTTGATTTGATTCAACAATCGTTTCTCTTCGATATTGCTCTTGGACTGGTTCTTTCATCCCATAAGCTCTTGCTTGAAATTCAATCGCCGCTAAATCCATGTTTGTAACTAACTGACCTTCTTTACTATCATTTACTTGGACTACATCATCAAGGTCTTTTTGCAAACTTCGGATTTCGTTATTAACCTCTGATATGCTTGAATGTTGAAATAATAAACCTGCCATAATTCCAAAAGTAATTATTCCAACAATCATCACATATGAACTCATGGTTAGTTTTTTTTTGGTTTTAATCTTTCTTTTCATATTTGCCATAGGACTCTCCTTTTTTATAGCTTCAGTCCTGTTTCTAACTTTTCAACAATCCGAAGTTTTGCACTTCGAGATCGACGATTTTCTTCAAGTTCATCTATTCCTGGTACAATGGGTTTTCTATTTAAGATTTTCACATCCGGTTTCTTTCCACAAACACATATTGGAAAATCTGGAGGACATGTACATGGGTTTTCATGATCTTTAAAAAAATGTTTAACCACACGATCTTCTAATGAATGGAAAGTAATAACGCACATTCGACCACCTGGTTTTAAAGCTTCTAACCCCTGTGCTAATGCATTTTCTAATATTCTTATCTCACCATTTACTTCTAATCGAATCGCCTGAAAAGTTTTTCTTGATGGATGTTTTTCTTTATATCGTTCCCTTGGTGGATAAGCTTTTTTTATAATATCACTTAATTCCACGGTTGTTTTTATTCGTTTTATATTTCTTTCTCTTACAATTGATTTTACAATTTGGCTCGCATACTTTTCCTCACCATATCGAAAAAGCAGTCGTTTTAAGTCCCCTGGATGATAATCATTAACTACCGTTTCTGCTGTTAAATCAGCACTTTGATTCATCCGCATATCTAGTGGACCATCCTTGTGATATGAAAAGCCTCGAGTATCGTCATCCAATTGAAAAGACGAAACCCCGAGGTCATATAGAATACCATCAATTTTAGAAAGATGGAGACTTTCTAAAACATTGGTTAAACTGGCAAAATTGCTTTTTATAAAAAAGCGTTCACACGAATAACAATCCAGTCTTTTCTTTGCATAATTTAAAGCAAAATCGTCCTGATCAATTCCAACTAAAATTCCTGCTTCGCTAAGAGATTCACAAATCCATTGTGAATGCCCTCCGCCACCAAGGGTAGAATCCACATAAATCCCTGTAGAATCTATATTTAACCCTTCAATTGCTTCTCGTAATAATACTGTTGTGTGTGAAAATGTTTCTGGTTTCATTAAATACCTAGCATTGCCATATTGTTTGCAATGTCCTCATAGTTTAAGTCTTCAGCATCATTATATTCTGTCCATAACTGACTATCCCAAATTTCAAGTCGGTTAGAAACACCAATGATGGTTACCTCTTTTGATATCTTTGCATATTTTCTTAAGGATGCTGGTACACTAGCACGTCCTTGTTTATCTAATTCGCAATCTGAAGCTCCTGCAAAGAAAAATCGTGTAAATGCTCGAGCGTCCTTATCTGATATTGGCAAACTTTTTAATTTACCTTCAAAATTTTTCCATTCTTCCATAGAAAAGACAAAAAGACAACAGTCAAGTCCTTTTGTTAAAACGAACTGACCTCCAAGAGATTCTCTGAATTTTGACGGAATAATTAATCTTCCTTTGTCATCAATATTATGTTCATATTCCCCAAAAAACATTTGACTCAACCCCCTTTTTTTAGTCTCTTCCATTATATTCCACATTATACCACATTCCACCACCCTTCACAAGTTTTACGCCCTTTTTATTAAGTAATTTTTTAACAATTTTTTATATCATTTAATAATTTTCATTTATCATATCGTATGATTCTTAAATAAATATTTTCTTTCTTAAACCCTGTATTCTAATAAGTTTCTGCGAATTATTCTTGTGATTCAATTGATTTTGGTTTACACTAATATACAGTTGAAAATTTAAGGAGAAATTAAAAAATGAAAGCAGTATTAACGGTTATTGGAAAAGACCGCACCGGAATAATTTATAATGTATCCAAAATTTTGGCAAAAAACACTGTCAATATTGAAGATATTAGTCAAACAGTTATGCATGATTATTTCACCATGATCATGTTAGTTGATTCAAGCAAAATGCCCGTTGATTTTAGTGTGTTAAAAACCGAATTAGAATCACTTGGCGAAACAATTGATATGTCCATTCGCATTCAGCATGAAGATTTATTCAATGCAATGCACACACTCTGAGGCCCGTTATGACAATGTTTAAAGACGTTTTAGAAACGGTTAGAATGATAGAAAATGAACGATTAGATATCCGAACCATTACTATGGGCATTTCATTAATGGATTGTATCGATTCATCTGGAAAAAAAAGCAGACAAAAAATATACGATAAAATCACCCGTCTTGCTGAAAATTTAGTAAAAGAAGGGGAACGTATTGAAAACGAATTAGGAATTCCAATTGTAAATAAACGTGTCTCTGTTACACCGATTTCATTAATTGCCGGCAGTAGTAATGATCTAAACTATGTTGAATATGCTAAAATTCTTGATGCTGCGGCGGAAGCTATTGGTATTAATTTCATCGGGGGGTTCTCAGCTTTAGTCCCTAAAGGATTTTCAAAAGGCGATCGCATTCTTATTGACTCTATTCCTGAAGCATTAGCCACAACCAATCGGGTCTGTTCTTCTGTTAATTTAGGATCATCAAAAACTGGGATCAACATGGATGCTGTTAAACGTATTGGCGAAATTGTTAAAGAAACCGCTTATCTTACACGTGATGCCGATTCCATCGGTTGTGCAAAATTTGTAGCCTTTGCCAACGCTGTAGAAGATAATCCGTTTATGGCTGGTGCCTTCCACGGCATTGGAGAAGCTGAAACGGTATTAAACGTTGGTGTTAGTGGACCAGGCGTTGTAAAACGTGCTCTTGAAAAATCACAAGATGCTTCCTTTCAAGAAATGGCTGAAATTATTAAAAAAACAGCTTTTAAAATTACACGCGCTGGTCATTTAGTGGGTACAACCGTTGCCAAACGATTAAATGTTCCATTTGGAATTTTAGATTTATCCCTTGCACCTACTCCCGAAATAGGAGACAGTGTTGCACGTATTTTGGAAGAAATGGGTCTTGAACACTGTGGTACTCATGGCACAACTGCAGCTCTCGCTATGCTTAATGACGCCGTAAAAAAAGGTGGCATTATGGCTTCCACTTCTGTCGGTGGTTTTAGTGGAGCATTTATCCCTGTAAGTGAAGATGAAGGCATGATTGAAGCCGTTGAATGTGGCGCCCTTTCTTTTGATAAACTTGAAGCAATGACCAGTGTTTGTTCTGTTGGTATTGATATGGTTGCTATCCCTGGGGATACCCCAGCGACAACAATATCAGGCATTATAGCTGATGAAGCCGCTATTGGTGTTATTAATAATAAAACAACTGGTGTTCGAGTTATACCAGTTTATGGAAAAACAGTTGGCGATAGCGCTGAATTTGGAGGTTTATTAGGACGTGCTCCTATTATTGCTGTTAATAAATATGATTCATCTATTTTTGTTAACCGCGGTGGTCAAATGCCCGCTCCTATTCATAGTTTCAAAAATTAATAATTATTATAATCTAAAGGCGGTTAAGATAAAAATTATTTTAACCGCCTTTTATTATAAACTTTTTCATTCTAAATAAAATTGACCATTTCTCAATTTTATGTTATTCTCTAGACGTCAATATCGTATAAAAATAGTATGAAGCTATTAATTTTTTTGAAAAACATAACGATATTTATATTATGCTCAAAATAATTTTGTGTCTGAAGACTCACTTTGTGAGTCTTTTATTTTTTGTAAAAGTAAGGAGAAAAAAATGAATAAAGAAACATGGGAAAAATGTGTCGATTTTCATGGACATCACTGTCCAGGATTAGCAATAGGGGTTCGTGCTTCAGAAGAAGCCATAAAAGCTTTAAATATCCAGTTTTCAAAAGATGAAGAAGTGGTCTGTATTACAGAAAATGATGCCTGTGGCGTTGACGGGATTCAAGTTATGTTAGGATGTAGCGCTGGAAAAGGTAATTTGATCTTTAGAATGCGTGGAAAACAAGCTTTTTCAATCTTTAACCGTACGAATGGAAAAAGCATCCGATTAGTCCTTAAAGATCTTCCTGAAATGAGTCGTGATGAAATGGAATCCTATATTCTTAATGAACCCGACCCTCATAAAGTTTTTGATTTTAAGACACCTTCCTATGAGCTTCCTGAAAGTGCACGCATTTTTGAAAGTGTCATCTGTGACGTTTGTGGCGAAAAAACAGCAGAACACATGATTCGACTTGAAAACGGTAAAAAATGTTGTCTTGATTGTGCTACGGATTATACCCGTGGCTTTTAATAATTAGTAAACAAGCACGTTCTCAATTTTTTAAATATTCAAGATTTTATCGTAACATTTCAACAAAATCTACCAAAGCAAAACTATCTACTATTAAATAAAAAAATCTCAAATAATTGAAAAAGCCACAGAAATTCAAATAAGAATCCTGTGGCTTTTTTTGTTAGACTAAGTTAATTCTAACACTATCAAAAATCCATTATCGAGATAATATAATTTTAATCCTTTTATTTATTTAAAATTATTATGATAATGTTAACTTCCCTAAAACATCCCCAATTTTACCATTTATTAATAAATCCGCTCGATTATCCATTGGTGTTGATGTTTTATTAATCAACACTAATTTATTGCCTCGATAATAATCAATTAAGCCTGCTGCTGGATAAACCCCTAATGAGGTTCCACCAATGATTAATAATTCTGCCTTTGAAATTATCCGAACCGCCTCATTAACAGTATTATTATCTAACCCTTCTCCATACAAAACAACATCTGGTTTTATAATTCCTGTGCAATCACATGTGGGTACCTTTTTAGCTTCTATTATATCTGAAACGCCATAAAATTTATGACACTCCATACAATAATTTCGATGCACTGATCCATGTAATTCAAATACTTTTTTACTCCCCGCTAATTGATGTAACCCATCAATATTTTGAGTAATAATCCCTTTTAATTTCCCTACTTTTTCTAATTCAGTCAATTTTTTATGTGCCATATTTGGTTTTGCCTCTAAAAACAACATTTTATTTTTATAAAATCGATAGAATTCCTTCGTATTATTCATAAAAAACTGATGCGATAAAATTGTTTCTGGTGGATATTTATAATTTTGACGATATAAACCATCCTCACTTCGAAAATCCGGAATTCCACTTTCAGTTGACACCCCAGCGCCTCCAAAAAAAACGATATTCTGACTATTTGAAACCCACTCTTGGAGTTGTTTAATTTTTGTTTCCATTTTTCTCCTTTATCTTAATTCATTATTAACTTATATTATACTACACACTCCGAAAAAATATAGTCATCATATCTTACTTCACACGTTAATACTCTTTCGCAAACTAAAAATTAACGTTAGTATGAGTATTCAAACTTTTTGATGAGGATTTAGATGCTAAAGAACCCAAATTTTTAAAACTCCCTCAAGAACAGCACTACGCTTCCCTTATATAAAAAAAGGATAGATCATCAACAATTGATGATCTATCCTTTTTAATTACCTATCTAATTCTATTAATTCCTTACTTGAAAATCAAACTCACTCTTAACTAAACTTAAACATTTCCATCTAAGAAATCAAGAATAATTTGACAAAATTCATTTGGTTTTTGAAACATTAAACCATGCCCAGTTTTTTCCACTAATACAATTTTTGAATGTTCTATTTTTTGTGCTAAATATTCTGCGTTCAAAACGGGTACAAGAGAATCATCTTTTCCATCAATGATCAAAGTTTTATTCTTTATTTTTGAAATTTGTTCCGTCGTTCCTTTCCATTGATTAATTGCAATAAATTGCTTCCCTATATTTACAAGATTTATGGTTCCCATTGGTCGATAAAATATTTCTTCAATGCGCTTATGATTATTTTCTAACCATTCTTTCGAAAAAAGCAAACTAATCCATCGCGCACCTTGTTCTTCAGGAGAACCTGATGTATCGCCTAATATTTCAGAACATTCAGATGACGGTGGAAACATCTCTGGATCCGTTGTTGATGCATAAAGTACCAGTCTCTTAACTTTTTCTGGATACATCAAAGCTATTTCTTGAGCAATATAAGACCCCATTGACCATCCTAAAATATCGGCTTTTTCAATTTCTAACGCCTCCATTAATCCATAGGTATCCTTAGCAAATTGTTTAATGCTAAATGGTTTTTCTCCTGTCGTCGTTTCTCCCATTCCTCGATTATCAACAATAATCACTTGATGTTCTTCAGTAAGCCAATCAATTAATTTTTCTTCCCACAAATTTTTTGTACTCGCATATCCCATAATGAGTAATATCGGACTACCCTGTCCAAAAATTTTATATCCAATATCAATATCTTCAATTTTCATCTTCATCTCTTTACCTCATTTTTAATTTTTTTAACCACCAAATTCTTTCATCTATTAATATGCACTTATTTTTTTCTCTGTTCCTGTTGCTTTTTATTTTCTAACCATTATTTGATTTTTTTCACAGTTGTTATTCTGTATTTTTATATTTACTCGCCTTTATTCTAATATTCTCTGCAACTAAATTATCATTTTAATCATCACTCTATATTTCCTTAATTATTTGTCCATTGACACTCAATTTTTTTTAAAAAAGCCACCACTAAAAATGGTTTATTTTTGATTAGATAAAATTTTGAATCATGTCACTCATTCTATCGTAGTGCTCTTATAACTTGTGCAATCCCTGAGAAAAGATTTAAAATAATTCCGATTATTATGACATATTTCAGCCATTTTTTTTCTTGAATTCCACTACGATTAACTAACATTACGATTAAAATTACCGTAAGACCAAAAGTCCACAATCCAGGAACCATAAACCCATTAATAAAATAAACAACCGAAAACACAGAAACGATAATTGCAACCCCAATTGTTATATATTCTAAGTATTTTTCTTTCATATTTCACCTCCTAAATATTTTTTCATCTTCACAAAATTTATTATATAGCAAATGTTAATTTATTGCAAAAAACGATCTTCATCTAATTTTTTTAATTTGATTTAACCCAATCAATACTTTTTTATAAATAATTAGGCAAAAATATATTGAGTTATTTTTTTCTATATCAATTAGATAAACAAAACTCTTATTCTCATAGCCTGTTTCATTTCTACTTGCTCTTTCAAAAAAAACAAGTGATTATGAGTACCTAAAACAGGTTTTACATCATAATCACTTACTGACTATTTATTCGTAAATTATAAAGAATAACGTCCTATACAAACATCATTGCTGATAAATAATAAATCCATGCACCGAATACACCACCAAGTTAGGATTTATTTAAATCCTAACCTATTTCATCCAAAATTTCTAGAATAAGAACAGTGTTTTTGCCCTAGAAATTTAATTGCCCTTTTTAACATTCATTATTTTATAATAACTATTTTCGATGCAACACAACTTTCGGGCATCCTTCAAAAGCTTTATCATTGATTTTTTCAATGCTAACAGGCAAATAGACATCTGTTAAATTAACACAATCCTTAAATGCCCAAGCCAAAATTTCTCTGGTTCCCTCATTAATTCGTACCGTCATTAATTGCTTACACTGATTAAACGTAAATGATGCAATTCGTTCTACACTTCCTGGAATATCAATCTCTTCAATCCCACATCGGGTCATGGCATATTGCCAGAAATCTCTGAGCTTTACAGGTAATTTTACATGTTTGAGGTTTTCGCAACCATCAAAGATGAATCCACCAATTTCAATCACTGTATCAGGGAAATCAACGCGCACCAATTCCTTGTGCCCCTTGAATATACCATCACCAATAATTAAAATATCTTTGTCAGTTGGAATAATAACGATTTCCCCCTCACCTATCGCTTCCATCAAGGACATTCCATAATCTTGTGTTTTGTAATAATATTTGTACATTATTTACTTCCTTCTTAATTTTTCTTAAAATTTTTCAACCAAAAACGTCTATTAAACCATGATCAAAGATAATAGCCCTTCATTTCCTGAATATTCTAATCAAATCGTGCGCCCAATATTCATTTTCTTTGTTTTGAGTATATCATAAAAAAAATTTAATGAAATCTAGAAAGAAAATTTACCCCAATAAATCAGTCGATAAGAATTGTATTTATCTGCATAAGTTGTTTCTTTATGATTAATCATCTTGTACTTATTGTTATCAACATTAAACTTGAATCTTTATAGAATCATCCTCCTAACAAAATCGACTAACATGATGAGCTATTTCCTATAACTCTCAACAAACTTATCATCATTTTTTGGCATTCTCTTTTAAATGAACAAAAAAAGTGACTACGATTGCCTCAAAATAAGGTCTTACACCATAGCCACTCGTGTTATTTTTATCTATTAAGTTCAATCGCTTAAGTACTTATTTAGTGTCTGCTGATTAACATTA
>LGOV01002596.1_pt1 | contig 34263 bp, 21 predicted proteins | sample 469881 | NCBI WGS metagenome assembly LGOV01 (sample SAMN03857199, study PRJNA290197) | marine sediment metagenome | biome: marine cold seep biome; feature: cold seep; material: marine sediment; isolation source: sample #5579, elevator 3A push core 41 containing 12 cm of sediment... ...
TTACACTTTTATGGTACTAAAAACGACTAAATATCGCTATTTAATCGTTCGTTAGTTGTATTCTATTCATTTTTGGTGGAGGCGGGCCGTACCATTTCACAGTGACAATTAATATTGGGGGGTATCGGCATATGAAAAAGTGAATTATTTAAAAAATATTGAACTATTTGAACTTATTTTTTCAATAACTTAAGCACCTTTTTCTCATGCTTTATTATCTAGTTGATTATAACCCATGCAGTATCATAACATAAGTCTAAGAAATTGTCCGCACCCTTATCCTTTAGTAATAAGTTATTAATGAACTCTAAAATCGTCTAAAATCACCGCAGCCTCCTCATTGTTTATTTCAACAAGCATTTCAAGAATATCTTCATATGCACTAATCAATTCTTGATCCTGTATGATTTTATCACTATAATTAATGAATGGTTTTAAAATAATCATATTCACTATAACTTTTTGTTCTTTTATCGTTTCCTTAAATTTTTTATTTTCTTCCTTTGCTCCTCTAAAACTATTTCTGATTGAAACTAGAATTTCTGGAAACAACTCATCCATATGTAATTGATAAATAGTTCTTAGCAATTCTTCTAAATGATATTTACCATACTTTGAAAATTGACTATTCAAAAATTGTTTATCATCATATGAATAATTTGTTGTGCATTTTCGCCAATCTCCACAGTAATATCTTGGTACAGAAAGCATGAGTGATTTGTATAACTGTATTCGAACATATTCCTCATTAATTTCATTTACTTTTTTCTCAATGTATAAAATTTTCTTTTCACATACATCTCTTCTTTTTGGGTCAACATAAGAATCAAAAAATTCACACAGAAAATTACCAAATATATCTTGATAAAATTCAATCGTATCTGATGTAAACTTTGTAAAATTAACTCCATCAAATAATATATCGATTACTGTCTTTGCATCATTGTTAGATTGAATCATTTCTCGTTGAAACATTTCTACTATTTCATGCTCTTGATAAGCATCAAATATTTCATGAATATTATGGTTTTTTTTGTTATAATCCCAAATATCAATCATACATAATAAAATCTTAGAAACTACACTTTTAAAAGATTCGTTTGTAAAGTCTAAGCCACAATTTGCAACATAGCAGATTGTCGATATATCATAGTTATTCATATTAAAATCATCTATTGCTAATAATGATTTTTCCTGTATCAAATACCTATCTATTATCTCCTTCTTATGACTAATATAACAGCTTCCATCATCACTTTTGAAATCATCTACCCAATATAACTTAGGTTGCATATTAGGGTTAAATTTAAACTCCTTATCTTTTCTCTTTGTTTTTAGGTAATTTGCCTTATACTTTTGATGCTCCATTTCATCTTCAGCCAACTTAATGATCGTGTTAAATACCGCTTGTGCAAGAATCTTGTGATTAACCAAATATTCTTTTACATATTGGGCTATCTTATTAATAACACCCTGCTGCCCCTCATATATCAAGCAATTCAACATCATTTTCTTTATTTTGCTTTTTATTTCAATACCAACATCGTTTTCCAATTGATTAAGAAGAATTGTCGTAAGTACGGTATCTGCCAAAAAACTTCCATTATCAAACAATCTTTCTATCCCAGTTAACCATATTTTACAAAAATTCTCTCTTTTTTCATTCTTCAATTCTTGATGGTTTATTGCACTAGCGATTAAAAGTATTAAAGTATTTTCATATTGAAATGACATATCGTTAACATTCATTAATTCTAAGATTATCTCAATTGTATCAAGAGTTAATGTTAAATCTACTTTTCCAGATTTCATACTTTCATTGCACATTTTAATCGTATCACTGAATCTCTGTTGATCTTCATTAGATTCCTCATGCTTTTGCACAATTTTTTGTGCTTCCCCTGTTATTTTAGATTCTAGCATGATTGTGTTTTCGGTTAATTTGATTTTTTTTGCATCTCGCATATCCATTTTTTGAGTCTGTAAATAATCTTGTGCATTCTCAGCATCATTTTTTATAATTGAATATAAATAATCAAGAATTCTATAACACTTATTTTGTATTATCGAATCAAAAGAAATTTGTGCGTGTGATACATAATCTTGTATGCTTAAATTGCACTTTGCATCAAGCTCATACCTATCTTTAAGATCAGGTATTCCAATGGTCATAAGAATTTGTTTTTCAAGCAACTCTTTTGTTGAATCTTTTATATATAATATATATCTTGATGTATCCCAATGGACAAGTTCAATACTAGTAGCTAAATCCAACGAATACCCCGGCAATTCACTTTCAAAATGCATTCCAATACTTTCAATTATTGTTAACAAAGCTATATTGTTTGATTTTGAAAAAATGGTATCTTTAATATAATTTGCAAATGCAATAGTCAATTCCTGCTCATTTTTATCGGTTTCCAAAGAGTTTATTATAAATTCTTTAAGTAAAAAGATAACGTCTCCTATCAAGGTAGGCACATTGTGTTCTCTAATTCCTGCTATCCACATATTGCCATTTCCCCAATATTCTTTAAGTACATTATTCTCATTAACTTTTACCGTGATTTTAATTACATGTTCAGGATTATTAGTTACATATTCTGATACTGTTTTATTTACAAATTGAATTGCCCACTGAAATCCCACTTTAAAATTCAATCGAAACAAATTCCATAAAAACACATTCTTATTTACTGTTCTACATGAATAATTATAATGTTTGACTTTCTCACTCAACCCATATTCAAATTCCTTAGATAATCTATCTGATCGATAACAATTAAATTCCTCTGAATCTACATTTCCACGTAACCATAATGTATCAGCTATCAAACATAACTCACAAGCTAACCTAATTACCAAATCCGGATAAGCATTCTGCAATGTCCATTCCATAACGTCTTCGGACTTACGCCTGTTTTTTCTATTATCATTCGTATAATTACTAACTAATGTATTAAAAAAATCTTTTAACCACTCTTCTGAGTTCTCTGCCATTCGATAAAGTGCTTCCAAACATGAAGATATTTCATCTATGATTTTATAATTCCGTTCTTTCTCTGATTCTTGTAATGAATATTCCACATAATATTCCATCATAACACAAGCAGATGAAGCAATAGTATTCACCCTATCTTCTTGTTTTGAATAATCCAAACACAACTTAACTATATCATCTCTTCCAATTATATTTTGCTTGTATATCTCTTTGTTTTCTAGAAGCTGTATAATGCATGGTCTTCCATTGCCAATTGGAGATAATTTCATCTGAGGTAACTCTTGTCTAACATTTAGTAACTTAGCTTCAAATGCAAACAAATTAATATTCTTTACAAAGTCAAGTAAAATATCATTTTCTAAAATATTTAGCCCTTGTTCTTCAAAATAATCGTCGCAAAATCTTGACTTAACAATTCCAATTTCCGTTTGTCTTTTCCAGTCTTGAGAAATTTCATCAGAAAAAATAAGGCTGTGTAAGAATTTATCTCTATTTGACTGAATAAATAATTTATTTGAAATCCAAATCTGATATCGTCTATACACACAACGTCCAAGACTTTCTATTTTATCGTAAAAAGTCTGATATATTCCCTTGCATGAATCAAAAACTTTATCAAAATAATGTTCAAAACAGATATCTTCGAAAATATCATATTTCAGTCTAATATAGTCTCCTTGTTGAACGATTACGCCTTCGGAAAATAATGCATGCATTATATCCCCATCTATATCATCTTTATGAATACCCAGTAAAAATTTTTCAGCTCTTTCAAACACAATCTTCTCAATTGCTTCAATAACTTTATTGCTAAGTATATTATAAAATTTAGATTTTTCTTTTAAACATATTATATTTTCCCAAATATATTTTCTTAAAGCATTTTCATCGTCTATATTATCAATATCTACCGACTTGCTAACAATCAGATTTATATAGAAGGGTGATTTTAATAAGTCAACATATGAATTCATCTTATACATCTTACAAATAACCGGATATTTCTTCTTGAGTAATAAAAGCTCATCTTTTGATAAATCACCAATTTCATAAGTCTTTATTGCGAAATTTGTTTCTAACTTAATAAAAGCATTTTTATCGCTTGTTCTACACGATGTTAATATGTATACATTTTCGTATTTACCCACTAGATCATACAAATATTGTAACAATTCGAATTTTGTTTTTGCACAATCTGCAATAAACTCGAGAGCATCAATAAAGAATATTATTTTTTTTCCATTAAGGCACTCCAAAATATCGTTGATACAGCAATCCCAAACGTTGTCAATACTACTTTCTTCCACAAATCTTTCGGCACGAGCATATAAAACCAACTCTTCATTTTCAATATATTTTTTACATAAAACTGACTTGCCACTACCCGCTCCACCTTGTATTGAAATATATCGCTCATTGTCTTTTCTTATTGCTTCAAGGAATTCATTTCTATTAATTTCATATTCTCCATTAATCAATCCTTCAATATTTTTTAGCCCTATATTTCTACTAAATTCCAATGCATCATGAAATTTTTTGGCATTAGTATTAAAGTTATCAAACTCATCTTTTAATACATTGTAAAGTTTTTTCTGAAAATCAAGCTCATTTTGTGCTTTTGTTATAATATCATCCGTTGTGATCAAATTATCTTTAATTGTGAATGGAATACTTCCAATTTGATTATCCCCATTATACTCTTTCACTTTTCCAATACTATCGTTACTAAGTACAAAAAATACAACATTATTCAACACTGCGTACTTTTTATTTTTTGCATCTCTTATCTTTTTCAATGTTTCTTTTATTTTTTTCGGTACATTTTTCACTGTACTTACTTGAACTAAAATTTCCCTATTATCTGATATCAAATCTACATAAGGATAAGTTGCAGTCTCTACATTTAGATTACTAAATTTTTGCTCAAACCATAAATTGCATACTTGAATAGCAAATAACTCAAACATTTTTGCCGGATCAAACAAGCCGATTTTATTTGCCATTTTTATTTTTTTTTCATATGCAGACATATATTCTATTATAGAACACATTCTTTCACTTGAATTTAACATATATTTGATGCTCCTTATCTGCTATTTAATATTATTATATTTTATCATGCACCACCACTTTTTTCATTTATATTCTAAAATACTGAATATTCCACTTAAATAGTGCATTCAGGGATGCAAACATTTTCTTGGACTATGCTACTAACCAATTTACATTTCCAATGTTGTAATCAGAGGTTTTAGGTATATGCCCACTAAACCCGTACCGAACCCCCGTCACATATATTGACTATTTAGTTCAATAATATGTCTTTTGTTAATATAATAGTTTTGTAAATTAAAAAAAACGACTAAATATCGCTATTTAGTCGTTTGTAAGTTGTATTCTATTCATTTTTGGTGGAGGCGGGCCGTACCATTTCACAGTGACAATTAATATTAAGGGGTATCGGCATATAAAAGTGTGAGTTTTTGCAAGAATATTGTAATATTGGTATTGTTTTTTTTCAATAACTGAATCACCTTTTTCTCATGCTTTATTATCTAATCTATTATAACTATCATTAATATCAACGTAATCTTGGATTGGTAATATAAGTTCAAGAAAACATCAACACACCCCCAATGGCCCACTATTAAAGTAACATATGAACAATAGTTCGTATTATATCTATTATACGAACTTTTTATAAGTACGAAAATTTAGAATATAATTATCGATAAAAGTGTGAAAAGATGAGAATTTGTACTTAGGATGTTATAATTGGAAATACAAAAAAAGCAAGGAAAAAATTCCTTGCTTTTTTTATAAGAAAAACTATTTTTGTTTTTCAAGGCGAATGGTAGATGTTGTACCAAGTATACTAGCGGAATAACTCAGTTGATCATTTTCATAAGTTATTGTTTTAGTCTCTTCATTGGAAGCAAGTAATGCAAATTCTGTTTTACTATGATCATTTACAGAATCCCAAGAATAAGGTTCATCACTTGTTGTTGGTGAAACATAGGTTCCTTTCCAAAACAAAGAATTAGTATCTCCATTATCTGAGACCCAATACATAGTAATTACATTTCCTTCGATAGTAGCTGCTTGCCAACTATCATCTGAATGACTATTTACTTGTTTCCATGCTCCAGTAAGATCAGCTGGTTCTACTGGATTTAAGGAAGAACTTTCTGCTGAACAAGCAGATAAAAAACATAACATAATAATGACCAAAATCAAGGATAGAAGTTTCTTTCTCATATTTTTTATTCTTCTTTCTATTCATTTTTTACTATACAGTAAGATTTATAAATTGATATTTAAATCATACATTAAAAAGTAATTCCATGCATTTCTAATTATATCTTCTTTAATTTCTAAATGAGTGATCTTTGATAATCCCCAGGGCTTATATATACTTTCATTAAATAATTACTGTATCTTTTTCTTATCGACAAATTGAGGCTTCCCCCTATGTTCTTAATATAATCTTTTATATATCAAATTATAGGATCTTATTATAATATTAAAAAGAAGCTACATCATTTTAGAATACAACTACAATAATTAATAACTATAAAATAATCTTGCATTTTGACACTAAGATTCTACACTACTATCTTACGTCATTTTTAAGTTTTGATACCATCTAAAAGAATGAATTATTAAAATATCAAATGTTTTCAAAACGAAAAAAATATTATCTACGCTTAATCATTACTTCTCCACCAACAAAAACAATTGCTGTTAATGATAAACTAACAGAAGTAAGAATAACTTTATTAAATGTTTCATAAAGAAATTTTTTATTGTTACTATCATTTTCTAACTCTTTATTATCATTTTCAGCAAGTTGTTCATAAATTCTATTCTTTTCATCTTGAGTCACACCATCTTTATTTAATTGTTTTTCTAATATTGCTTTTGTCTCCTGAAATGACTCATGAACATTTTCTTGATTTTTATTATTAGTAGTTATCGTTGTTTCGTGTTCTTTTTCCATAACGTTTAATACTTCAAATGCAAATTTTGTAAATTCAGGAAACTGTTTAATTCTATTCAAAAGAACGTCTTTATCCATAGCAGGCATTATTGCAGATAAATCAACTATTTTGTTTCTTCCTTTTTTCCAGGAATGGCTATTAATCACTTTCTTCATATCATATTTTTTCATAGTATTTTCCTCCTGTAATCTATTTTATGATTACAGTATACTTGATACATTATCTGTTATGGTCGCTTGATAAGCGACATCATTAAACACCTAATAGAACTTGATCAAAAGCAAATAATACTTCGTTTATTTCAAAGACATTGTAATTTTCTTCCACAATAAAAAATTCAATAATGATATCAAACAGGTTACTATGTGTAAGGGCAATTCCTGCACGTCCGATCAGATCTTTTGTTTCATCAAGATTAAGTTCTAACGCAATAGCAAAAGCAATGGCTGTTACCTTACTTGGATTGTAATCCTTGTTTCTCCGAATTTTTGAAAATAGTTTACGATCAACATTTGCTTTCTTATAAATTGCCACATCGGATTTATATTTTTTATCAATCAAATGCAAAAGTAATTGGGAAAAGCTTTCGGTTTGATAGTATTCTGGATGTTTTCTAACATAATTATCATTGATATATGCTTTGACTGTTGTAGATAATTTTTCTGATAAGGCATAAGATGTAAAGTCATATACAACTAAAAACACCTTAATATCATAAAGAATCAGAAATTCACCAATCACTGAAATTGCAATATGTAGTGCCTCAGGCTTTGGAAAACCATATGTTCCCGTAGAAATCAAAGGAAATGCTACCGATTTACATTGCTTTTCTAATACTACCTTAAGTGTGTTTTTATAACATTTTTTCACATTCTCAATTTCACAATCTGTACCACCTCGCCATATAGGACCAACGGTATGGATGACATATTTTGCATTCAATTCAAAAGCTGGCGTTGCAACCGCATCACCAACAGGAATATCACCAATTATTTTTCTCGCTTCAAAAAGCTTAGGGCCGGCAACTGCGTGAATAGCACCATCTACTCCGTTACCAATTACTACATGGGGATTTGCGGAATTTACAATAGCATCCACTTTCATTTTTGTTATATCATTTCTTATAATTTCAAAAGGCATAACAATCCCTCCAATCTATTATTTAACACAAAATTATTTTAGCAATATAATCTTTACTCTTATTATAAAGTTATATTTTTTGTTTCAACAATTCCCAAAATTATTTTTCTTTGAAAAATTCAGTATTTAGAGTATTAAAAAAGAACCGATAAACAATTCTTTTTTAAATTATTGATTGAGATAGTAGGATAAATCGAACCTCCGACCTACTGATTACGAATTAATTATAATGCATTTAGCAAGTTTGATCAATTTTAAATATCCCTTTATTATGTCATTTTTGAATATTTTTATTGAATATTCTCTAAATAAAATGTCTAAAATTGACAAATTATTTATAAACAATCCCCAAATAATCCCCAAGTCGTGGGTTATAATTCAACAACTATAAAAGCTATTATCTCTTGGCATAAATGGTGTAAATGGCATAAACTATAAAAGAGCCTTTTAGATCCTCTTACACTAGCTATTTGACATTTCTACATCTACATACAGTTGAATGTATTGATTTCGCCCCTCAAAATGTATCAATCCATTTAATATTCTAATATCGCAATGTGCTTAATCCATTATTCATTGTTGAGGACTTAGGTGCATGGAATTTTTCACACTAACCTACCTATAATTGTATCCATATCTCCAAAGTCATCTTTAAATTCAATGATATCATAAATATCCCTTGAGAAAATCACAATATTTTCAAGTATATCATCTTTCGATGTACTATTTCCAACAATACCTTCATACAAATTTTTTATACCACCCCGAGCATAATTTTCAACAATACTCTGTTTATGTTGAAGAGCCTCATTCGTATCAAGGAACATTTTGCTAAGAATCTTTTGATCATCCATTCTAGAATAGTGTATAAATGTTATTAAGTTGGCAATCAAGTCGAATTTTGATTTGTTATTTAGAATAACACCACCCTCAATTCTAACTCTTGTCTTTTCATTCTGTGTATCAGGGTCATCACTGTATATAAAATTATTTTCCATACATCCAATAATTGCTGCATCTAAAAAAGTATCAAAATGTTTTTGATACACTTTATACTCATCCTTCAAAATTATGTAATATTCTTGATAACTTAATCCTAAAAATATTGTTTTATACATTTACATTTCCACCTTATTGATTTTAGTATACTCTTGAACTTCCCCATTCTTTATAATTGAATGATATTCCAATTCGTATTCTTTTCCAACTCTATCTTTAATTGTATTTTCTACGGGGCCTATCCATTGCGAACTTGATGCAAATAGTATTGTTTGATCTGTAAGAGTTGTGACAACATCTGATATTTTTGTTCTATGTTCTACATCTAGGCTACCAAATGGTGAATCCATTATCACTGGGTAAACTTCTTGTATGTCATAACCAATCTTTTCCCTAAATTTTTTACTTAGTTTGTCATCTTTTGCCATATTTACTATGCCAGTAATGAATGATAAGCTTGTAACTTGCTTTTCTCCTTCAGACATGGGAACATCTCTACCATTGCCATCTTTTACATTGAATTTATAGTTCTCCATTATCTCGATCTTATAATCTTTATGTAAAACACTATTAAAAATATTTTCAACAAGTTTTGTTAAATGAACTCTAACTATTTCTTCTTGCTCCATTAAATATTCGTCAAAATAATCAATTAGTTCATTTGCTGCATCTTCTCTGCGTTTTATAATCAAATTCTTTTCATTACTTAATAAGATGCTATCTCGTTTATTTTCAAGATCTTTCAGATCGTCTTTTGCTAATCTAAGTTCTTCTTTTAAGCTACCTTTCATGATATTTGAATTATCATATTTTATTTTCATATCTTCAAGTTTGTTCTCTGTTTCACGAACTGCTTCTACATCATAATTCTTAAGATATGTAGTCCTCTTAGTTATTTCATTGTCTAAATTACTAATAATTAATTTCTTTGCTAGATAATCTTTATATAAATCTCTCATTTTCTCATTAAAATCTAAACAACTAACTTTAGCTTCATTAATCTTACTTAGAAACTCATTAACCATAGATCCATAACTTTTAGGAGGCAAAAATTCCTTTAGAGCCATCAGTTTTATATAAATATCCTCCCCTTCAACTACCTCTTTACCACATAAGCAGGTCTTACGTGCAATAATTTGATCTATTGCTTTAGCACTTATCCCTTCAATAATACCATCTTCTAATTCAAATTTATTCAGATATTCTTCTGCTTTATTAAACAATCTACTAGCTAAATAATTTGTAGAATTTTTATAATATTCTTTTCTAACATTGTTTGCGGAGATATTCCTTAATTCTTTTTCAACTTTTATTTGAGATTCCAAATCCACACGTTGTACTTCTATTATTTTAACCTCTTCAAATCCTTTTATTTTATCACTAAAATCTTTCACCTGGCCTTGATATGATTCAAGATTTTTATCATTTTCCGTTTGTTCTTCTTCAATTTCATCAATTTTATCTTCTTTTTTTCTAATATCATCTGTTATTTTCTTTGCTTTAATATCACCTCTTGAAATTGAATAATCTTCAATGATCTTCTTTTTAACAGCTTTCATATGATTCCGTGCATTTGAAAGAGTATCAAGACTCATAATATTTGATACTGCGGTTCTCATATCATTCTTACCTTTTATTGAATTATCTCCAAGATGCTTTATCCGTTCACCATCAAACAGAAAATAAGAAGCCAATGATTCTGGGAAAATCCGGTGGATAAAATTTTCTGGTAAATCCTCAGAATAAAATTCCCAAACACCTTTTTTTGTTTTATATTTCAATCTAAGATTTGATTGTTCATAGTGTAGTTTTTCTCCAAGCATTTTCACTTGTTGATTTCTTGTAATTAGATAAAATTCATCTTTATGAATAAACTCAATACTCACTGTAATTTCTTCTTGTTCATTATTTATCATACCCTGTTCTATAGTTTTACTTAGTAACATATCCTCACTATATGACAAATCACTCTTGCCATAAAAACACCAATTAAAAGCCTGTAGAAGAGTTGTTTTTCCAGTCCCATTCTCTCCATGTACAATAGTTACATTTTTTTTACCTGTTGCAAATTCAATTGTTTCATCAAGATATTGTCGGAAATTTTTCAATTTCATAATTTTTATTAACATATTTCTTCCTCAATCACTTTTTTAATTTTTTCAACAATCTCAGTTTTTTTAATATTATTTTTCTTACCATCTGTACGTTCAATTTCCAAAACTTTATAGACAATTCTTTTAATCACATTACTTTCTTTATTGCTCTTCTTACTCATATAATCCTCCATCAATAAATAATTTTATACTCATATTCCAATTCAGTAATAACCCTATCTCCTTCATGAGAATTTATTGCTAAATCTACAAACTCTCTCATTCTACGCAATTCCTTTTTAATTATTGACTTATCAACTTCTTTTTCATTATCTGGTAATTGCTTTATCATTTCAATCGGCCTTGGAATAACTACTAAATCATATATATGAGCAAAACGTTTACCTTCTGATTTTCTAAGGACTCTTCCACGCCTCTGAATAAATTCTTTTTCATTTCCGCTACTTGCTAATATATATGCAGTTTCAATTGAAGGGATGTTTACCCCTTCATCAAGACACTTGATTGCAACAATACCTTGTATTCGTTTACCAATAAAGTCATCAATAATCTTTGATCTATCAAAAGAAGATTCATCTGAAGTAAATTTATGCATATGCATGTTAAATTTATTTCCCACAATCTCTGTAACTTCATCTATTTGTCGTTCACCTGATTTCATAGTACCAGCCGCACAGTATATGAGGTTGTTATAAGTTTCGCTTCTATTCTTCATAAGTTTTTCAAACTCATACAATTTATTTTCAGCTAAATTCAGTATTCTAGAACGTTTAATCAGGAGCGAAGTTAATGCATCATTTCCTTCTCCATCTGAACTTGCAAATAGTTTCCTGATTTTGTTTGTAATCACTTTATAATCTTCATATTCGTTATCTGTTAAAGACGTAACTATTGGATGATAATAGTATTTTATCAATGCACCCATTTCTATTGCTTTACCTAAATCAAGTTCATATACTACTTTTCCGAAATACTTTAAGATACTTTCAGTGCCTTCATCATCAAAGTATCTCTGATAAGTTGCTGATAGTGCAAGACGATAATCATATTTTTGATCATGAAAATTCCGAATCTTTTTCGAACCAAAATTATGTACTTCATCTACTATAATCATTCTTTTTACTTCAATACGATTTAAAATAGTTTGCATGTTATCACTTGTAAATGTCCCATTCGTCGTAATAACACATTGAAACTTTGAAAAGCCATAATTCAACATTCTAATTGAATCTTTTACAGAATCTTTCCAATTATAACTACTATAGGCTTTAATTGGGCACACATTTGATTTAAGAAAATCATCTTCCCATTGCTCTACTAAATGAGTATAAGGGCATACAACCAATAAAAACAACGGTTCTTCCATTGTCTGCCATAAACTCACCAATGCTCCAATAGCAGTAAGGGTTTTTCCTGTTCCAGTTGCCATAGCCATAAGTCCCTGATGTTGATTCTTATTCCAAGCAGAAATTGCTTCTAGTTGATAATCTCTGTATTCAAAATTAAATTGAGGAGAAAAATCAGGTTTTTGAGGGCCATCATTTTTCACTTCTCTTTGAGGAAATGCTTCCTCCAAAAGCAATTCATACTTGTTAGCATTATTAATTAAATCTCTTATTATTACATCTGGAAAATCATATACCCTTAGATTTTCATCATGATTCCCCCATAAACGTTCAAACTTATCTGCTTTCTCAATAATTCTTTCGTTTTCAGATAATATCCAAGATCTGTAAACATCTATAGATTCATAATTCAACTTTTGTGCAGCATATGTTTCATTTAGTGAACCCGTAAACGCTAATCGTTCTTCTGAATAACTTTCCATCACTCCTATTTTTTCATGATAAATACCATAAGTTTTTGTGAATACTACCTTTATATCGATAACACCATTAGCAACTAATTTCTCTAATAATTCAAGATTGTTATATTTGGAAAGACTTGTTGCCATTCCTTGCAATGATTTGACAATACTTGTTCGTAGAATCTCGTTTAGTTCATAACCTTTTTTTATAGCTTTTATATCATCTTCTTCTAGTTGTGGAGAAACTAGTAATCTCATCCTACCATTATTTTTTATAAAACCTTCAAGACCATCGACAATATTTATAAATGATTTACTATTGAAGTAACCAACCGCTCTATCATATTTAGTTGTACATTTTAAAACAGGTATGAAAAATTCATTCAATATGCTATTTTTTGAGTCTGTTTCGTAACTTCTTCTTATCCCAATTTCATCATATTTCATATTACACCTCTTCTAATGCTTCTACCATACTTCTAATATCTTCCCTAGTTGTAAAACCACTAATACTAATACGAACAAATCCTCCACCTTTATCACCCTGAAGTAACTTCGAGACATAAGGAGAACAATGATAACCTGATCTTGTAGCAATCTTATAATCCTCACTTAATATTTCCGAGACTTCATTTGCATCTAAGCCTTCTAATGAGAAAGCCAAAATACCAGTGCGCTTTTTATCCTTTTTATGAATAAACATCTTAATTCCATATATATCATTTAATGATTCACTTAATAAAGAAATCAACTCTCTTTCTTTATTAAGTATTTCATTCTCTGTAAAAGTTTTTATCCAACGTATACCTTCTAGTAACCCACAAATTGCAACAATATTTGGACTACCTACCTCATCATTCACTCTTAGTACGTTTAAAGAATCACTGCCAGTTCCTCCAAATAATAATGGTTCTAGAGGAAGTATTTTTTTTCGAATAATACCACCTATTCCAAATGGACCATAAAGAGTCTTGTGTCCAGCAAAAATCAAATAATCAACATGCATGTCTTTCATGTTTATATTAACTAATCCAATTGATTGAGAAACATCAGATATACAAATTGAATTTTCTCCAGCGAGTTTAAATATTAATTCTATATCTAAAATCAATCCTGTCACATTACTAACCTGACATGCAAAAACATGTGTTGCTGGATTAATTGCTAGCAAATGTTTGTATTCCTCTTCCATCAAATCTTGATCTTTTGAATATGGAATTTGAATCATCTGAAATCCAATTTTCTTCTTTAACTGTTCTAAAGGTCTCGCAATAGCATTATGCTCAAATGGTGAATAATATACCACATCATCGGCTTGTATATCTAGCCCTTGAATCAATTGATTTGATGCAATTGTAGCAGAAGATGTTAAGATTACCTTTTGATTGGAATATCTTACTTTAACTAAATCACACAACTCTTTTTTGAGATCATCATAAAATTTCATTGCACTATTAGCCGATGTATATGAACCTCTCCCTATGTTAAAACTATAATTTCTTTGTGCATTATCTAAAGCTTTATAAACATTTTCGGGCTTTGGATATGTTGTTGCTGCGTTATCTAAATAAATCATCACTAACCTCAACTTCTAAACATAATTCTTCAAAAGATTCATAATTACATTTTGTTTATCTACATTATCTTCAAAACTGTCATCTATTATCTCCATCAACTCATTAATTACCATAGTTCCTGCTACAGGTAATGGCCTCTCTTCAACATATACGTCATATTTTTTATTATTAAGTTTCATAGATATTTGATTACGATTTGTTGCATCAATTCCCTTCAATTTCAAATCATCAATTAAAGTATTTAATTCGATTATTCTTTCTGTTATTTTCTCCATCATACTTGGACCATAATCTTCAATCGCAAGTCCAACCATAACTCGTGAAATTTCCTGAACGAATTCTATATCATCATGTGAATTAAATTTATCTGAAAGTCTCTTTATATCATTAAGTCTCTTATTATTAGCAATTTTATACTCTTCATCTGTTAATTGAGACAATCTATAACTCAATCCTTCTTTAAGACTACCCGAGTATCTATCACATAGACGTTCTAAAAGAAAACACTTAAGGTATTCTTTCTCATATTTGACATGATTTAATAAAAGATTTTTCATTTCTTTAAAGGCAATAATAATATCATCATATGATGAATTTTTATAGAATTTTTTTGGTACTTTATTTAATAATAACTCACTTGGATTAATTTTATATTGCTGGAATTCGCTTATAATTTTCTTATGTATCCCATTCATTTTAATACGATTTTCACCATTAAATGTTGTATTAAATCGTGTACTATAATCAGGAAGACTATTTAAGAACAATCTAATTCCTTTTGTAACCAATATATAATCATTAACAAATAGATTACTATTAAAATCAACATCAAATAAATATCCAAGTGCTTTTATATAACTAGTTATCTCCTTAGTTGTTTTAGTTGTTGCAATCTGAAAAATTGATGGATCATCTGCCATTAATTCAATTGTCTCTACACTCAAAGGTACTTCTTGACCATCAGAAGAAATTACCAGTTCATGCTTGTATAAATTAAATACAACAGTCAAATATATTGGTAATACCCCTCGCCTAATACCATATGGTGGTGCAATTAAAACATCATATATTGTATTTACAGTTATTGGATTCATATATGAAGATTGGATTAATTCCTGAATCTTTAAGAGTACTTTTGATAGATTACTATCTCCTTTAAATTCTTTTTGATTATTCTCTACAACAATTCTATATATAGTTTTTTCAGAACTTGTATCTCGTAAAGTTGAGATATCATATTCAGGATTTAAAACTTTTTCTATTACATATTTTCTTGCTTTCTTTATTGCAGATGATAATTTATGTTTATTTAGTAATTCATAATTCAATAATGGATATTCGGAATAAATTTTATCGCAAATAATTCCAACCTTTTGTGTCAACATACGATAATTCTCTATTTGAAGATTATTTTTCTGATATACATATTTTGCATTATTCTCATGAATCACTTGCTCCCAATAATACTTTAATTCATCCAAATATTCTCTTTTCAACATTATAAGTTCAGTCTTAAGGAAAGTATCTTCTTTTAATAACTTATTATCATTTAGTAATTCATCAATTGCATATACTTGACGTACTAATTCACTGCTGTTTCTTTTTTCACAAACAACGATAAATATCACATTTTCATTGTTATAATTGTCTTTTATATGATTTAATACACCGTTAGATTCTTTCTGGTTCTTAGATATTACTGCAACTACATATCCATCCGCATCGTTTCCTTCTATAAATTTGTCTAGTATAAAATCTTCATTCATAAATATAGAATCATTAATAAATACATACTTAAAGAATCTAGTTATTTTACGTGTATGATTATAAGCTGTTGGAACAACATAATATGCATCTAACACTTCATTCAAAGCTTTTGATATTTCAATCTTAGAATATTTTTGATTTGCAAGATTATTTATTCTAAGATTAATATTTTGTCCATTGCCTGAAAAGAATGTAAATGCATTATTATTACTCTTTTTTAATATAAGATTATCATCGATCAAGCGTTTAATTGGCTTACTAATATCAGTATTGCTAAGGCTACGCTGAATATTTTCAGCAGTTGGTGTAAGATGTTTAGTATCATTAATAAAACTTAGAACAGCAATTACTTTAACTACTTTCTTCTCATCTAAATCACTACACTTTTCAAGAACACTTCTTGCTTTCAAATAAATCTTATATATTGCATTTGTTTTATTGTCTTCATAAATCGGTTCAAAATAATCATAAATATAATCAACAGTAATCAAACCATCTGGATGATCTTTTAGGATATTCTTTAGCGCTCTAACTTCATTTCCACATAAGAAAGTAAATAAAGTTCTTTCATTCTGTGCAATTTTTTCACTCAATTTGACAAGGCTATATGCAGCATAAGGTGAAAGCGGAAATACACCTTTGCTCAATAATTTTGTCTTTTGAATATCTTGAGTTCCAAAACTTAGCGATTGGAGATTATTCTCTGCGCTTTTAATTTGTTTTGATATTTCTGATTGACTGAAAATTCTATCATCCTTCTTGATTACTTCAGAAATCAGATTATAGTAATAATACTCATCTTCAAATAATCCAAAATAAAGGTGTTTAAACCTTGCTTCTATCTTCTTCCATTCATTCACATTAGAATTATCATTATTTTCAGAAATATATTCAGCAATGCGTTTATGTGCAACACAAACTAATCTTATTCCTTCTTCAGAAGCACTATATTCAGCAATATCTTGAATATCATTAAGACTTTCAGTTGCAGCACGTCCTTCTAAAAACTTACTAAATTCATCTAATACTATTAATAAGCCATCAAACTCACTGTTTTTTCTTAAGTATTGATTTACACCTTTTATTACGCTCATAATATTAGTATCTGCCATTGGAGCAAAATCAAGACCAAAAGTCACTTTCTTATAAAATTCTAAAAAGTCTTCATAACTTTGTTCATTACGATTTAAAAGTCCTTTTTTCATTTTTTTGGTTTTGTTACTTGTCCCTTTATCTGCATCGTATTTTTCTAGTACATTTATTGCTTTATCATATGCACTCTCAATACGAAAATTTTCAATACCATATATGCCTAATTGTTCTTTTATCTTTCTAATCAAATTACTACTAAAATCTTCATACCCACCAGTCATCACTACTGGGATATAACGCTTTTTATCTATCTTTGTTAATTGCTCTTTAATCTCTGGTTTTGCTTCAATAAGTTTCTTAGTTAACTCATTATGGACTCCAACATTAGTCCCGGATAAAAGTTCAACTAAGACTAGTAAAAGGTGAGATTTTCCTTTTCCATAAGGGCCAATAAATAATTGTGGTTGGCCATTAATAGCAATAATTTCATTTAACATTTCATTGATAATTTCCACAGAAGTTCTCGTTGCAATAAATCCATCTATTTTATCTTTCTTAAACATATCAAAATCTAAGTTTATAGAATACTTAAAATTATCATTTATTTGCAAATAATCTAATATTTTCATCATTATATCCTCTACTTATCGATAGACAACACTTCTTCAAGTGTAACTCTTTTTTTTATATATATTTGATCAAGACCCGCAGTCTTATGAATAGTCAAATATCCTGCATCTTGCAATTCTTCCAAATATTTATATATTTGTGTCCTTGAAAGATTAAACACTCTACCAATGTTTTTTGGGTCATTTAATAATCTATCAACTGATGTCTGATAAACAAAATCTTGGTTATCAATTTCTTCTGAAGCATTAATAATCACATACAAAATTACCAACATATCAAGCGTATCATAAATTGGTTCACTTTTAATAATTCTATGACTTGAATCAATATCTAATAATTTCAAATCTGCTAAAGGACATCTATAATTATCTTCCGGAGTGATCTCATGCGTATAGGATTTAGTTATATAAGAATGCAAAATGCATGAAACATCATCCTCTAATGATTTTCTGGAGTAACTAGTATTCGGTTTCATTTCTTGCAATGTTACGTCTAAAGAATTACTTATTTCATCTTTAGTCATACCATCAAAATCTGTATGATTAAAGAAAAGATACCATGAGGTTGCTTTATTTTCATTGCAAACCAAATTATAGTGTACAAGAAATTTAGTAGTATAGAGTTCAAAAAATGGATCATAATTTTTAACAAGTTCACCAAATATCTCATTTGCCAATGATAAATTATTTTTAAGATTTGTAGCCGTCAAATAATATCTAATTGCTTTTACCATTGTTGTACCAACTCCAAGTATTTCTGTACCTCTAATACTATCTCTGAAAATATTTACATCATCTATTTCAAGTCCTTTTGCCAGCCAACCTTCACGAATATAAAACGAAGAATGGCCCTTTAATGTTATTCTATCCATTATTGCCCCTTTTTAATTCTTAACACTTTCTTCATGTAACAACCACCATCAAAATGATCTACACAGTCACCACATCTAACACACTTACTATCATCAATTAAATATTTTATATTATTCACTATATTACCATTATTATCTATCTCGTCGTTTGTCTTTTCAATTCGAATAGCATCAAACTTGCATACACTTTTACAACCATTACAAGCTATGCAAGTCTGAAACTTCACTAATTGATTATCAACTTTTTTCTTTGCATCTTCGATATTTTTTAACTTTTTACTGATAGCTCCCATTTCTTTAAAATCTATTATAGTTACTTTTAAGTTATTAGTACCTATTTTCCCTTGGAGTCTTAATGATGGAGTTTTGTTATTAGAAACAATGAACACTTCCCCTCTCCTTGAATTACCCATAGTTTGATTTACTATTCCAAAAGGTTTAAATAATTCATATAGATTTTCATCAATTGGTCTTTTGAGTTCATAATTGTATGTATTGGGTTCAATTACACATTGCGAGAACTCAATCAACGTATTCTTACTAATATCAATACCATTTCCACCTTGTCTAGCCTTCCAAGAGTTATCTTTTATATAACTCTCTGGATTAGTTTTATCTGTTCTCACAGCAAAATTCTGTAGCACTTTATACCATCGTTCACTTTCCTCTGGCATAAATATTCTAGAAAGAAAACTAGCCCAGTCATTATTATTAGGGCATAACCAACACCCCACTCGAGAATAACCATAGCGATATGCATCATTGAAATCACATTTTTTCAACAGCAAGTACAACCAAACTTCATAATCAAGCCAATCAATAATAGGTGAAAAAACAAGTTGCTTCGATATTTTAGGACTTTCAGTTTGCATATCATATTTACTTCTACTAACAGATTCATTTCTTCTTATTCCATAAAAAGTTAATACCCTCTTTTTATGAATGAAAATCATATCAATTTTGTCTGATATTGGAGCAGTCTTAAAATATGTACAACACCATCGCAATAATCTAGAAGGCGGCCCGATCTTCTCACACAACTCGAAAAAATCTTCTTTCCTATTTTTTGCTCTAATTATATTTGAATATTCTTTATTATATGTTTCTCCCTTTACACGATTCACATAATCATAAGTCATCGGAAATTCTAAAGTAGTATCACCAAAAATTTTTATTATATTGTGATTTCTTAAAGCCCCTTTAACCAATTCATCTACAGTTGTTGAATCTTTCCCGCCACTAAAAGAAATAAACATCTCATCATCATCAAATTCTGATGAAATTTCATGTATAAAACTATAAGATTCACTGATTAAATCATCCATATATACTTGATTTGCTTTGATTGCTTTGCTTATATTCTCATTAAATAGAGTATAATCAATTTTTGGTAGTCTTTCATTGAACTCAGTTATTATTGAATCAACATCATATGATATATAGTCTACTCTTCGAAATTCAATTTTTATTCCCTCTACTATATATTTGTTACCACTTAGGTACCATACTGACTTTGAATTCACAGGAAAGACACCATTGCTAACAACGTTTAGTAATAATTGTTCTTCCGGGAAAACAGGTCTTGCATCTGTAGAAATATAGCTACCTTCTGAGCCACAACATCCACAAATCTTATTACTTATTGGCACTAAACAATTAGCACACCAAAATAATTTTGTCTTTAACTTTATACAAGAATTATTAAACTCCATTCGCTTTTCATTCAAGAGTTTCTTATCCTCAAGTGTTAATCCATCAATACCATCTTTAGATAATAGGCTTTTCTTTAATCGCTCATATTTATTCCTGCAAATTTGACACTTATTTGTTTTCTTATCAATTAAGTTTTTATCAATAAATGAATCACAAGATTCACAATAGTATTCAATCATATTTATTCACATTTAACCAACCTAACGTCGATTATTCTCCTCATTTATACACATAATAAATTATATTTTTATCCGTAATTCTGTAAATGATTACTTCATCAAATTCCATGTATATCAATTATAATTACCCAATTCATCTCTTTTTTGGTATTTCTAAAACATTGATTATACTTGTCGCATTTTCAATATTACATTCTTCACTAAAAAAGCCTAGTAAAATAAAATATTTGTATAAACATTCATCAGTTATTAAATTTTTACTACTCAACATTCATTTGAAAACGACATTTCATATCATCTACATTTGTTTTTCTATTCTACCTTTTATTAAATTGCAGTTCTCATTTTCAGTATGCAATTAAATATTCCTGCATGCCACTAATTATACCACAAATAACTTTTCCAACATATGCTTTCCACCCGTTCTTCCTCAGCATCCTTATTCTTCGAAATATTAAGTTCAAGGTTTGACAAATTTACGCCGTCAATATATAAAAAACACCAACAAACGATTTTTTATGTGCTAAACTAACTAATCAATTAAAAACTGATCATGCCTCTCTAAGATTAATCCACCTTAAAATCTATCCCTATTCTAATCCACGTTTAAAAAAATCATCATTTGATATCTTCATCAAAACAACCTTCCTTTTTATCAAATTTTACTTCCTAATCCGATAAATATTTATAAAAAACAAAGACTAAACTATAATTCATATATTCATTTTTTTAATTTTCAATTTTCAAATGCATCTAGTTTTCGAATTCCCAATTTTTTGCTGCTAATTGTTGTTTATTCATACATGTGTTTGTTTCCTTTCAGTAATTATCTATTTGACTCATATTCTTTTATTTTTCTATAAAATGTAGGTTTACTAAGGCCCAATTTATTCATGGCTTCAACAGCCTTGAGATTACCCTTTTTCCAATCAACATATACTTTTTCTAGCTCTACTTGATCAACTTCAATTGGTTTACGACCTTTATATTTACCTTCACCTTTAGCAATGGCTATTCCTTCTTTTTGTCGTTGTAACATGCATTCTCGTTCAAATTGATATATCCCAGCAAAAATTGTTAGCATAAGTCTTCCTTGTGGGGTTGTTGTATCAATATGTTCTTTTTGACTTATAAAATTAACGCCCTTATCTGCTAATTCATCAACTATTTTTAAAAGATCTACACTTGACCTAGCAAGTCGAGAATAACTTTCTACAATTACAATATCACCTTCCCGAACAAATCCCAACATTTCTTGGAGTGCAGGCCTATTAGTATTTTTACCCGATATTTTATCAATAAATATTCGTTCAACATCTAATTGATCCATTATAACTTCCTGACGGGATTCATTCTGCTCTTCAGTGCTAACCCTAATATAACCAACCTTCATATAACCTCCTCCATTAGATTAAACTTTTAATTCCTTGGACTTATTGTATCATTATCACTTATTCGTTTCAATAGGGTTGTCGTTAAATTCGATACGTATCATTATTAGAATTTCGACTTATATGATACTTTAAATAAACCTTATAATTAGTATCAATAGACCACGGCCTAAAGAAACGTTAAAAAAAGATATCCGTTTTGACCGGTTTCTTGGCGTAGTAATAGTCGGCATTCTTCCATAGTGGTTAGAAGCGTTTGCCTTTACTGATTTGTATTGCAATAGACAGGTGTTCGCCATTAAATCAAATTCTTCCTGGCAAAAAAAAAGCAACCATCTGGCCGCCCGAAATTCACTTTACTAAAATATTTTTATTGTTTTTGCATGGCGGTTTGATGCACATACATACTGTTGCTGAATCAACAGCGTATCTGGTTGCAACGATATTAAAATCAACCATCATACAAGTCAAGTACATATCCTCATCCTTTAGTTCTACATCAGCTTTTAATTTGGCTTCACGTTCTGAACATTCCTTTGTAATTTCAACGCGCTGCGTAAATGTAAGATCATTGAATTGTAGAAAAGATGTTATCAAATTTTGAAAGAAATTGCTTGAATAAATCGCTATAATGCTGATACAACATATTCAATTGCACATGATTATATATGGAATATAAATAGGACATCCGTAATGATTCCTTAACTGTATATTGCTCAGAATTTGTAATTTTGTACATGTGACAAACCAAATGATGAATTAAATAATAGTCCTCAAAACCAATATCTGTAATCCGCAAACTATTTTTTTGACTTTTATATCTCTCAATAAAATCAACTAAAGCTTTTCTTTCAGCCGTACATGTTGTGGAGTTATTAAAAACACCGTCAATTGCTTTACGGGCAAATAGAAATAGTCTTCCGATGTAGTTCTTTAATAATATAGGTTCATTGACAATCACATCATCAGGAAAACCAGGTAAATCCAATTCCTCCAAAATTCGCAGCACAATTGCTTGGGTAGTATAATTGAATCGGTCAAACTGAATGTTAATTCCGTTACCAACCAATAAATTTTCCACTATCATACCTCATTTCAAAAAAGCATATTAAAATTCAAAACCCGTATTGATTTCTAATGATTATATCACTTAAATAGAACCCGATATATCAGAAGTTGAACTGCTATGCCGAGTTTTATATGATAAAGGTCAGCATAGCAATCTTGAAGCCTTTCACAGTTTCGTGCAGGAAAAGATGGTGCTAAGGGGCTAGCGAAAAAGTCAGGGTTGCCATCACAAATAATGTAGTCATAAAAAAGGCATACTGCCACAACAAGGGACAAACAGAGCCTAATTCTTTCAAGTTCTTTTTATACATAGCTATTACATCATCTCTTAGCCATAGTTTGTACTTAGTGATTTCAATAAAATACTTGCTAAAGAGATTGATGCTTGCCCTTGTATTAGGATAAGGGCAAGGTGTTAAATTCATTTTATTATAATAATTAACAAAGACGAAGGAGATCCATTTATGACAAGTGGATACATTATACTTACACTGTGTTGTTCTCTTCCAAAATATTCTACAACTTAAATTATTGGTAGTTTTTGTTCTTCATATGTTTCCCATAAAAAGTAGACAGCGTTTGTTGATGCACCTACTGCAAGTCTTGCATGGCGTGGTAAAAGGCCTTTGTATGTGGCGCTTTTTCCATGTCCTGTTCCGTAGGAATTTCTCAACTCAGCCATACCTGCTGAGATACCAGCTAGGTTCCCTAAGATTTGTTTAATAACATCGCTTGCTTTTGCTGTATTAGATATACTGTCAGGTGTTAGTTTTAGTTGTTTACAAGTGTTTTTCATGAGCTGTTGAACGGTCCAGTCTTTGCTAATATCAATTTTCTTTTCGCCTAATATGGTTTGACAGCATGACTCCAAAAGCTCTTTTGCTTTCCCAATAGCATCTGCAGGATGCTTTTCAATTGATTCATTCATTTGTCGTATTTGTGCAGCTATATAATCCGAATTAAAAACATTAATTAGTTTCTCAGAGAGCAGATGAAATTCTTCACCACCATATAACCGGCGTATAGCTTGCCTACAAACGGAAATAGAATTTTCATTTTCAGATTCATTATCTTTGTATTTTACTAAATAGTAATTTAGTAAATCATCAAGTAATTTTGCGATTTTCATGTTTTCGCCATCATCAATAAAAGCATTTAAGGACTTACCTTTAGATAAACCATAATGTTCACATAAAGGAATACCTATACTATCACAAGTAAATCTATCAAACTCTAGAGTTGAAAAATTCAGAACATAACCACTTTGATTAAATAATTGATTTATACAGTTTTTTTCAAGATAATTCAATTTCGCCATCTGTATCAGCTCCAATATTTTGTATTTCATTAGTAATACCTATTTGTATTTGCTTATTAAGATTTCTAAGATTGTGGATTTTTGCTATATCAATTTGCTTTATACGGGCAATTGCTTCAGATGATAATTTTCGGGAAAACTGTTGTTCAATTTTGATAAGATAGTAATTGCAACGATAATTTATATATGATAATTTCTCATCATTTGTTAGCGTAATCATTTTATACATAAAATCGAAACGTGAGCGAAGTTCTGCCGGTATACATTTATTTACATCCTCATCTTTGATATTGGAGGTGAAAATAATAATATACTTATTTAAATCATACTCACGTCCTAAAGAGTCCGTAAATTTTCCATCTGATAGCAATTCTAAAAAAAAATTGTGAATTTCCGCACCAGCTTTTTCAAATTCATCAATAAGTATAATTGTAGATTTACTATTGTGTATTTTATTCGACAACTCGCCTTTATTACTACCAATATATCCTCTTGGGCTCCCAATAAGGCTGCTTAAAGCATTTTGATCGCTATAATTGCCTAGGTTGATTTTAATAAAATTTTCATTGGGGCATAAAAATTTGTGAAGAAGGCGTGCTGTTTCTGTTTTTCCGATCCCGGAATCTCCACAGATAAAAGCAGAAAATACAGGTTGTTCATTTATTTTATTGAAGAGTCTAAACTTTTTTATTTCTTCAAATATTCGTATTTGAAATTTATGATTTCCAAAAAGATTTTCTCTTATGTAAAGTTCTAATTCATTTAATTTATCATCCTTGATATCAGCAATATTCAGGCACTCAACATCAGAAATATGGATTTTCCTTTCTAATGTTTTTTTTGAATCAATAAAATGAAAGAGTGCATCCTCTACATCTTTTGTATATCTTTTATCTAAAATAAATACTGCGTTAGGATATTCGCGTTCAAACCATTGGAAAACAATAATCAGAAGCGGAGCCCATAAATCTATGCGTTCATTGTCGAATAGAATTAAAAGAGACAAATCAAAATAAGTGAATGACTCAAGATCAATTGAAGAATTAGGCTCGTTCAAATCATCATTTTTGCTAATCATTAGTTGTCGGATAGATTCTGAAGATAATATATAAGTATCACTTCCGATTTTATCAAATATTTGAACAACGTTTTTTCTGTCGTATTCGTAAAGAGTAATACGTTTCAAAGTTAATCCTCCTTCTATTTCAAGTTTATTTCTTGAATAACAGCTATTACATCAATGAAATGGATTAAAGATTTATCAGTTTGCTCATCAAGATGTGAGGTGTCGGTTTCAATTTCATTATTTTCTTGAGTTGATAGATTTTGTAATTTGCGAATTGTATCGACTTTTTTCAACAAATCATTGGCAGTATATTTTCCCTTATATATTCCTATAACGGTAACTAGACCGATTTCTAAATCCGTAATACTATACTGATTTTCAAGTTCATTTTCTGTTTGGATAGGTATCTTAATTGCAATCCTATCATTTCCCACAAACTGTTTTTTTGATGTTCCAACTAGTATGTATGCAGAATCTTTAAGCAAGACTTCGAAAAGACCTGTAAAATTCATATCCCCGTAGCCATCTATTGGAATTCGATTTAACAGACCACTTAATAATGTTTTAGACGACAAAATATCATTTGAGTTTTCAACATGTAGAGATACATTCCGCACTTTAACAATATTGCCAATCTTATTATCCCCCAGTTTTTTTACTTCTATTGCCTTTGAGACGATAGGGTTGAGAATAGTAGATTTTGTGCTTACAACATTTATGTTGTCTATAATTTTGTTTGATTTAAGCCCAGCTAAAGAAGCGTTTAAATTCAGATTAGGAGCATATTTGCCAACAATAGGAAGAGCTTTAAGTGCACTAGTATCAGCCCCAAGATTTCCATCAAGGTTATATTCTGTATTTTTTTCCTGCATTACTTTATCCAATATTTTATTATCAATGAGCATGGAAATCTCAAATGCCTTTGGGTAATTAATGTAATATATATTAAACAATAGTAAATCCTCCGCTTTTTTAAGTGTATTTTATCATAACATTAGAAAAATATGTGGTAAATTAAACATTTTTGAATCAATTTTAATTAAAAACATCAATATCCAATCAGAAAATGTGTTTAATGCTAGTTATGTCATGAAGAAAGTATCTACTATATCTACATTTCAAAATGATTACAACTTAAATTCATTATGCAATTATTGTAAAATAATAAATTTAAACAATCCCAAAAGATACCGATTGGTGCCTCCAATAAAAAACGTGCCTTGAAATCGAGAATTGGATTCTATCGAACATAACAACATAATAAATTATTTAGTTGCTATGTTCTAAATAAGGAACGTTTGTAAAAATTCAAGGTAATGTTCCTTAATGGTTATATTAGATGTATTTATATTGATAAATTATCATAGATGGGTATGCTGTAAGATAAAAACAATACGTACCAATGAGCCAAAAGGCAAAGGAAGCTGGAGTTAAAACAGGCGAAGTTTTATGGCAGGCACGGGCTAAATGTCCGGATCTTGTTATTATGTCGACTAATTATGAGCGCTATTTACGCTTTTTACGTTTGGCCAGAAAAATATATAACCATTGCTCGGATCAGGTGGAATCGTTCGGGTTGGACGAATGTTGGGTCGACGTCACTAACAGTGCCAAGCTGGCGGTGGGGATGAAATTGCCCAAAAAATCAGTCGTGAGATTCAGGATCAACTGGGGCTAACGGTATCCATCGGAGTTTCCTGGAATAAGATTTTTGCTAAATTTGGTTCAGACTATAAGAAACCCAACGCCATAACGGTGATCAATCGGGACAATTTTAAACAGATTGTCTGGGAACAGGAAGTTGGGGATTTGCTTTACGTGGGCCGATCCACCAAGAAAAAACTCTTTAAATATGGCATCTATACCATTGGGCAGCTTGCACATGCTACCGTTGATTTTCTAGTGTATCAATTTGGCAAAATGGGCGCCGTTTTGTGGCGATTTGCCATTGGCTTGGATGACAGCCCAGTGAAGTGCTTTGATGAGGATTATAATGGGAATGATGACCACGGCGCCAAATACTAAACAAATCATAGATTATTTGGTATTTGACAGGATTAAGGTTTTTCATCCGTTTTAAATTTTTATCTTCAAATGGGAATGGGTTTCATATTATCAAGTTTCTAATGAAAAATATAATTGGATGTTTTATGTATGTAGTCCAGATATTCAGAATTAAGGTCTTCAGATCAAATTTTACAAAGAAAAATTTATAGATTTTCGATGTATTTGACTATTCTTTGGGTTTCGTCGCCTGAAAATTTGTAATGACTGGCATTCTTGAAAAAAACAGCATTCTTATTTGTTATACGCCCTTTTTTTAGAACTGTGTAACCAAGTGGTGCAAGTGAAGCTGCAACCATACGACCGATTGTTTGTTTAACAAGATTATCAGTCAAATCTAGATCGTTTGAAGGATTGATCTGACAGTATGATTCAATTTCTTCAACAATAGCAGTAAGTGGGGTGATTCCAGCATCGATGAACTCCGTCATTTTAATTCGGTTTGGTTCTTTCCATATAATATGCTTGTAGATATATTCTGCGGAAACACTGTTAGCAACAATTGAGCAAGTTGGGAATGAAAATACAAATTCATTAAATTTCATTTTACTAATCTCCTTTACAAACACGCGAATATGCGTCTTTATGATATATAAGATAACATAATGCGTGTTATATATGCAAGTTTTTTTTTACTTTCTTAATAAAATATAGAAATAAGTTAAGCAATAGTTGTAATAGGGGAATAATATTGCGGAAAATAGTGCTGTTAAAATACAGCGTAGTATATGAGTTGCCAAAGAAATGTTATGCGGTGTCAATTGGAAGAATAATATTGTGTAACTGGGACAAGTATTATAATTAAAGCAATGATACATATTTGTTTGCTGTAGGTTGGAACAATTTATAACATATATAACAGGTTCTATAGACATTAAAAATTATAACCCACGTGTTGGGGATTATTTGGGGCTTGTTTGTAAAATTAACTATATTTTAAGGGCTTTTTGGTTAAAATATTAAACATAAAATTCGAAGAATGGCTTGTTATTGGGGATTGTAAGCAATGAATAAGATAGGGAAATAGGAAGTAACATATTCGTAATCAATAGGTCTACGGTTCGATTCCGCCCGCTAGCTCCAGTAAAAATTACGCAAGAGAGCCGTTTATCGGTTCTTTTGCGTAATTTTAAATACTTGAAAATCAATGAAAACCCCGTATCTCGGGATTATAGAATAAAAAATTAGACCTCCATAATTATATTTACACAATCAAAAGGTACTGTTAATTTACTATATATTAACAATAGTCGCTCTTTTCCATTTCTTAAAAAAAGTAAAATATATTCGTTTGCAGATATTATAGCTAATTTCTATGATCCATCAGCTTTCAAATGTTCGTATGTTTAAGTGGTGTTTTCCAAATTGGCAACAACCACTGTTTATTGTTTTAAGTGAAATTAATAATCATCAAGGATAGCCGAATTAATTTTCTGAGACTCACATAAAAAAACCATTTAAATGGTGTCCCAACTCTTAAGTATTGACACCGATTAAAAACTCTTTGATTATGATACTTGTTATGACACCATTATATTGTCAGAAATTGCATTAGTAAAGTTTGATAACAAAAAGGATCAAAAACGGCCGTTTTTGACTCTACCTTTAATAAGTACAGTATATATAAATTATAGCTGTTCCCAAATATCTAAACTTCTAATTTTTAAATCTAATTCGCTATTAATTATTTTAATGTCATTGTTTTCATTATTCATTTCATAACAATAATTATATGTATCCATTGATATCCCTGTAAATTTCACTATAACCATAGGTTCAATCTTAACATCAATCATTTTCATTATGGTATATTTTGAAATACTTTCTCCATTTGTTGTGCCAGTAATATCTTTAAGAATCTTAAACATTAACCCGTATTGGGTTCCGATTTTGTTTCCATTTGTATCAATAAAAAGTGCATATTCTTCATTTTTGTCAGAAACAAGATTCTTTCTAACCAAAATATATTTTTCCATTTGTATAGCTAACTTATCTGGAAGATGTATCCAAAAACCATTGATTTTTATTTTATTTAATTGTTGATTAAAATCTTTTAATTGTATTTTACTTATTATCTTATTTTTGAGGCCTGTAAGCATTATTAATTTAATTACAATTGCTGATATAAAAGATGACAAGGACGGATTATATTTCGCATTATTATTCTCTGGTGAATAGCTTGAAATTTTTTCATTACAACTTTCGCACAATTTAAAAAAAACTTCATCAGTTATTGGTGCTTTTTCTTTTTTCTTAGACAATTTATATTCTTTATATTTTTTTTCAATTTCTTTTTTTAATTGTCCCACAGCTTTATCACTATCGAAAAAATTAATTTTTATTATATCATTTTTATATAAATGTTCGTAAAAGCTCTTTATAACAGCAAAATAACAGTCTACAGTTACTTCAAATCTAATGTTATACATTTTAATATAATGCTCAATCGACCTCAACAATACATTTTCATTCATACTTTCAAGACTGTCGATTATTTTTTTTTCAGTAACTTCCTCGTTTAATTTAAGCGATTCATAAAATATTTTTAATTTTCTCTGGTATGTAACTTTCGTTGTATCCTGAAACTCATCCTCTTTTTTTTCATCCAAAAATTTTAATATCATATCATTTGAATCCATTTGTTCTCCTTTTTTATATTTTAAATCTTACTGTTTTATTACTAATATATTTTTGCTACATGTTTACCTTTCGTTAATTTGTTATTGAAAATAATAATCTTATCTGTTCTCAATTAGTTTTTTATTTTCTTCTACCAGCTGGTCATATTTTTGATTTAAAAGTGCATATTCGGCATTTTTTATATCATTATTGTTTCTCATTGCTTCTATTTTTTCAGCCTTCATTTCTGCCTTAATGTCAGATACTTCCTGTTTGTGTTCTTCTCTTAATTTCTTAATTTCATCGTTTAGTTTATTCTGATCAGTTTCAAACCGTTGATGCTGCAATTGATGATCTTCCTTAAGTGTTTTTATTTCATTCTTAAAAAACTCCTTTTGTTCAACAGCCAATCCCAATTCTACTTTTAATTTCTCAATTTCATTTGTTTGATTTTCAATTTCATTTTTTAATTTCTGGATCAAATTCTGATCATTTGTTTTATCTTCTTTTAATTTTATGTTTATTTCAGTTAAAGTAACGTTTTGAGACTTATGATAATGTATGTCATCTTTCATATCATTCATATGATCGGTTAATGTAGAAACCTGTTTCTGCTGATTCTGTACTCTTTCTGATTTTTCAATCAATTCTTTTTCTATATTTGCAATTGATTTTTCTAGGACACTTACTTTTTCAGCTGTATGCTTTTTCTGTTCATCAGCTAATATAAATTTATCTTTAGCATCAATTCTAAAAGTTTGAAGATCTGCAATAGTCTGATCTTTAGTTTTTAATTCTAATGCAAGTTCTTCCCTGATCCGTTCTTCAGAAGTTTGATTAATCTCCAATGAACTTAAAAACATTGCTTTAAGTTTTTCAGCCGTTATTTGGAAAGTTTCAATTTCTTTGGCTCGATCAGGAATTGATTGTTTTGCCTGATTCATTTCGAAATTATTAATCAGTCCTTCAAACATTTCTGATTGTGAAAGTTTAAATTCTCCCGCCAATTCTTTAAATTTTTGAACATCATCATCAATAAATCTGAATGTTGAAGGTTTTGTTTCTTGATTTTTTTTAATTTCATTCATTATTTTTCTCCTTTATAATTTATGTATGCGTATACTAAACATAGTAATCAATGTATTACAATTATTGTAACATAGATTATATTAAATTCAATTATGAATATCTTAATTTTTTCAACAAATTTTATACCAAAATAGCAAATTCCATAGATTTCGCTGATATTCGTGATTTAAGCGATTTTATTGATAACAGGTGTTAAGTGACATATATTTTTATTTATCAACTCAAATATTAGGCTAATTTGTCAATATTCAATCCGTTTATTCTTTTTTCATTTTCTTTTCAATTTCTTTAATTTTTTATTTTATTTCAACTGAAAACTTCAAGATTTATGAATATTATTTTTTCAATAACTAAAAAAGGGCATAGAAATCCTAATTTTCAAAAAGACAAAAGTCTTTAATATTTCTATACCTTTATTAAAAAAGGTTTGCTACACAGGTGTTTTTAACACTAAATTCTCGTTATACTTTGTCCAAACTACAAAGATGATCATCTTAACGAATTTAAAATCTCTCCCAAAGTTTCCCCCGAACCGTGATTATTTTACTTGGGTTTACGTTCTCAACCCCAATGACGACCCTTTTAATCTAGCAATAATTAAAAACGCCGAACAGATTTATTATTTAGGCTCTATCACACCACGCATATTTTTTAAGTGGTCTTACGTTGTCCCCACCCTCATAATTTAATTTTTTACACAACAAAAAGGGTGTATAGTAATTATGAAAACTTACTATACACCCTTTTATTATTGAAAATAACTATTCAATTTTAGTAAGAAACAGATATCTTTATTTTTAATACCTGGTTTAATACGCTCGCTCATGGGCAAGACTATTTCATACAATAATACTTTCTGATTAATCAATTTTGTCATTTGCTTTTGTGTGTTCCTTTCAATTTTTATGCTTACTTTTTATATCTCCATTTCATCCCATTCACCTTCATCAATGGCATCCATTTCCATATCTTCTAAAAGTTCCGCCATGTTTTCTTCATCTTCATGGCTCTCCTGGGTAAGATCACTCTTTTCCATGCTTAGAAGCGTATTTAACTCGTTTAATCGAAAAAGACAACTGTTTAGTTCTTTCTCTTGTGGAAAAAGCTTATTTACCTCGTCCTTTGCATTTTCTAGACGTTCCATTGTATCTTGGATGGTCATTTCACATTTTTTTATCTGATCTGGAATACTTTCAAGCACATGATCCATTCGGGTAATATTTCCTAAAGGATCTGTACCCAAACGAATCGTTTGAGTTGCCTGGTTCTTTAAATACAATTCAACTCCATCAAAGCCAGTATTCTTCGCTCCCATCGTATATCCAGCGTATGTACCAATTGCTCTTACCCTATTGTCTTTTAGCTTTTTAATCACTTCCAGAATAGCATTGCCACATTCTTTCTTGTCTGTATATAAAACACTATTAATAGTCATTTCAAAATGATCTTTTGATGGACGTTTTGATTGATAAAGTTTCATATCTTCAGTTAAGGCTTTCTTCTGTTCTGTTTGCACACTGATTGCTTTTGGATAGGCTTTGGCAATACTATCTTCTAAACGGTAACGTTGGCTGATAAAATTAGCTTTAATTAGTTTTAATTTAGTCACCTTAACATCGAGGTCCATCTTCTCCTTAATTAAAGGATTTCCCGTTGCAAGAGCCTTAACTTCTGCATAAGACAAGGCTTGCTCGTCAACATCATCACACGATCGTCCAGGTAATTTACTGGTCATGATCTGTCCGATAAACTTCTGTTTATTCTCTATCAATTGCCATGAATACGCATCAAACGTTTCTCTGGTAATATAGCGATAAATCGTTACTTGTGGATTCTCATTACCTTGCCTTAAAATTCGTCCCTCCTGTTGCTCAATATCAGCGGGACGCCATGGTACATCGAGATGATGGAGTGCAATCAATTTATCCTGTACGTTCGTACCCACACCCATTTTAGCTGTAGATCCAATCAGCACTCGCACGGATCCGCTTCTTACTTTGGAGAAAAGCGCCATTTTCTTTACATCTGTGTTCGCATCATGAATAAAAGCAATCTCATCTTCAGGTATTCCTTTTTCAATCGCTTTGCTTTTAATTTGGTCATAAACACTAAACCGTCCGTTTTTATTGGGAGTAGCTAAATCACAAAATACCAATTGAGCAGATTTTTTATCCGCACTATCTTCCCAGATCTTAACGATATTCTCTACACTCTGATTTACCTTTGACTGATCAGCATCGGGAAGCAGTGGATTAATAAGACGCTGATCCAGAGCAAGCTTACGCCCATCATTGGTGATTTTAAGCATATTATCCTCATAGGGTTCTACCAAATTATTTCGCACACGATCTGCCCGTTCAACCAACTCCATAAGCATCTCTTTTTGATGATCAGAAGGATTAATGACCACATCCTTATAAATTGCTTCTGGTACTGGCAGTTTTAACATGTCTGGGGTTTGAATATCCGCTACTTCCTTAAATACCGACATAAGTTCAGGTAGATTATAAAATCGTGCTAGTCTTGTTTTAGATCGATATCCCGTTCCTTCTGGCGATAATTCAATCGCAGTTATCGCTTCGGCATAGGTGGATGCCCAGGCATCAAAATGACCTAAATCCATTTCCATGAGCGTATCGTATTGAAGATAACGCATCATCGTATATAGTTCTGTAATACTATTTGATATTGGTGTACCTGTCGCAAAAATAACCCCTTTATTATTAGTTGCTTGATCTAAATACTGGCATTTATTAA
>LGOV01000507.1_pt2 | contig 34202 bp, 37 predicted proteins | sample 469881 | NCBI WGS metagenome assembly LGOV01 (sample SAMN03857199, study PRJNA290197) | marine sediment metagenome | biome: marine cold seep biome; feature: cold seep; material: marine sediment; isolation source: sample #5579, elevator 3A push core 41 containing 12 cm of sediment... ...
TCAAAGATCAGCGGCTCCTGCTTGCGGCGCGGGATCTCGATGGCCGTAATCTCCTGGGCAAAGCGCCCCGCTTTTTGAGCGGCAGCGGCTTTCTGCTGGGAGCGCAGGGCAAAGGCGTCCTGGTCTTCGCGAGAGATATTGAACTGCTCGGCGACGTTCTCTGCGGTCTCCGGCATGGAATCGACCCCAAACGCTTTCTTCATCAGCGGGTTGATCAAACGCCAGCCAATAGTGGTGTCTTCGAGCTTTTGATTGCGAGCGAAGGCGCTATCAGCCTTGCCCATTACATAGGGCGCGCGGGACATGGACTCCACGCCGCCTGCCAGCGCCAGCTCCATCTCACCCGCTTTAATGGCACGAAACGCGGTACCGACCGCATCCATACCCGAGCCGCACAGGCGGTTCATGGTCGTGCCGGGCACTGAGGTAGGAATACCTGCCAGCAGCGACGACATCCGCGCCACATTGCGGTTATCTTCACCGGCCTGATTGGCGCAGCCCATAAAGACTTCTTCAATGGCAGCAGGGTCAAGATCCGGCGCTTCTGCCAGTACGGCTTTAAAAATCGTCGCGGCAAAATCATCCGGGCGCACGCTGGCTAGGGTGCCACCAAAACGCCCCACGGCGGTGCGGCGGGGATGACATAGAAAGACGTCTTGCATAACAACATCGCTCATAAATAGATCCTTTATGCGTCCGCGTGGGCCCGCTCGGTGCGCGCTTTGAGCTCACGCAAAATCGTCAGCTCGTTTTCGCTGGGCTCTGGAGTAATCTCAAGCTGTTCGGTAAAGCGAATCTCCCAGCCGGTCGCGTCGATCACGTCTTCGCGACTCACACCGGGGTGCAGTGACACCACGACCAGCTCTTTGCTGTCCGGGTCGGGCTTCATCACGCACAGGTCAGTAATCACGCGGGTGGGGCCTTTGCCGATATTAGGCACGTTGTCCCGGCCTTTGCCGTCGCGTCCAAAGCCTAGCGTGGTGACAAAGTCGACATCTTTCACAAAGGCGCGCTTGGAGTGCTTCAGGGTGATAAAGACTTCACCGGCGTTGGTGGCGATTTCCGGCGCACCGCCGCCACCCGGCAGTCGAACCTTGGGCGCTTTGTAATCGCCGATCAGTGTAGTGTTAAGGTTAGCAAAGCGGTCGATTTGCGCGGTACCTAAAAAGCCCACGTCGACTTTACCGCCCTGCAGCCAGTAGCGGAACATCTCTGGCACCGCCACGGTGGTGAGCGCCGATTCGCACAGTTCACCATCGCCAATAGATAACGGCAGAATATCGGGCTTGGTCTGCAGCGTGCCGGACTCATAAATCAGCACTACATCGGGGGCGTGCGTCAGCCGTGCCAGGTTGGCGGCTTCCGAGGGCAGCCCGATACCCACAAAGCAGGTCATGCCGTTCTCCAGCGCCCGCGCGGCGGTCACCGACATCATTTCAGAAGAGGTATATTCGAGACTCATTAGCTGTTCTCCCCTGCACTGTAAACGTTGTCGTCGAGCCACTGGGTAAAGCTGTCGCGATCGCGGGCGATGGCATCCCACTCTTTATAGAAGCGGTTGCTGCGGCCGTAATAGCCGTGAGTGTACGAGGGCAGCGCGCCTTTCTCGGCTACCGCAATCGCGCTGATGGCCCAGCCGGGTATTACGCAGGCATTGGGGTGGGCGTTGAGGTCATCGACGATCTCTTCTACCGTCACGATACTGTGCTTGGCCGCCAGTACCGCCTCTTTCTGTACGCCAACGATCCCTTCTACCAGCACGTTGCCCTGGCGATCTGCCCGCTGAGCGTGAATAATGGAGACGTCCGGGCGCACCGACGGCACGGCGGCCAGGCGCTCACCGGTGAAGGGACACTCGATGAATTTGATTTGATCGTTGACGCTGGGCAGTTCACTGCCGATGTAGCCGCGAAAAACCGCCAGCGGTAGACCGGCGGCACCCGCCTCAAAAGCGCAGGCCATGGCGGCGTGGCTATGCTCAAGAATCTCGATCTTGCGCGGCCAGCCTTTCTCGACCGCATCGCGCAGGCGGTGAAGCGATCCCACACCGGGGTTGCCACCCCAAGAGAAGATCACCTTTTTAGCGCAGCCCGCGCCAATCATCTGATCGTAGATGATATCGGGGGTCATGCGGATCAGCGTCAGGTCGCGCTTTTTCTGACGGATCACTTCGTGACCAGCGGCAAACGGAATCAGGTGGGTAAAACCTTCCATGGCCACGGTGGCGCCGTCTTGGACGTAGCGCGCTACCGCGTCATGCAAGCTGAGAAACTCGGCCATGATGGGTGCCTCTTAGCGGTTAGCAAATTGTTCGTTAAGCGAACATAGATCCTCTATACGAACAATCTACTGCTGAACGCTAATGGGGTCAAACCCAACGGCGCTCACCTAATTACCCTGCTGAATCCACCCACCACTCCAAACCTAAACGTAACATTTTGTTTTTAAAAACACTTATTGCGCTTCTAGCCATTTTTTGACACGAGTGATCTGGGCGGCGCTGCTACCAAGGTATAAAGCGGGGTCGCAGGCATTGCGCAGCGCATCGGGGTCTACGGCCCCTTTCACATCAGGATGCTCGGCAAGCACCTCTGAATAGGGGCGTGCTTCCCGGCGTGAGGTTTCTGCCGCTTCCGCGCTAACCGCTTTAGCCTTCTCCACGCCTAGCGTAGGCGCCAGCAAACGTGCGGCTGGCTCGGCCATAATGCCNNAGGTTGCGCCACATGTTGTCGGGGTAGACCTCGAGTCCTTCCAGCAGCACGACCACTTGCTCCAACGCGCCTTCCACCAGCAAAACGCCTTCCATGAGCGGTGCCCACTCCGCATGCCACTCGCCCAAACCACGTTCAAGGGGTTGGGCGGCAGCGTTGATCAACACGCTAGTGTGGCCATGCACTTGTCTCGCTGCACCGCGAATCAGCGCGCTGCGTACAGGATTACGCTTATGGGGCATGGATGACGACTCCCCCATCCCTGGTGCCGAGGGTTCCGCGACTTCGCCGACCTCGGTTTGGGTGAGCAGCGACACATCCAGGGCGATTTTCTCGGCCGCCCCCGCTACCGCATCCAGCGCCGTGCCANNGAATCGGGTAGCGGTCGGTATGCCAGGGCAGCACCGGCACCGACAAGCCTAAACGCTCGGCTAGCGCGTCCATCCACTCAAGCCCGAGGTTATCCCAACCCGAGTGCACGCCCACCGCGCCACCAAACTGCACGGGTAGCTCAACAGCGCTTAAACGGCGGCGCGTTTGCTCCAAGCCGATTGCCCAGTGAGCCACCTTCACCCCAAAGACGATCGGCAGCGCCTGTTGCATTAAGGTGCGCCCCACCATGGGCGTGTCGATATGAGTATCCATAAGTGCTACCGCCGCCGAGCGGCAGCGCAATAGCAGATCGTTTAGTGCGGCTAAGCGTGGCTTAATCAGCAGCATCAGCGCGGAGTCGACCACGTCCTGGCTGGTCGCGCCTTGATGCCAGTAGCGCTTGATCTCATCGGCGAGCAGCGCACGGCTCTGTTTAACGAAAGGAATTGCCGCATTGCCGCCGCTAGCGATGCCCTCGGCAATATCGGCGACATTAAAAGTGGCGCTTTCCAGTTGTTCGCGCATCTGCTGGCTAACGCCAGCAGGTACCGCCCCGCTGGTTTCCTGTACCTCGGCCAGAGCTAGCTCAAAGGCCAGCATGGCGTTCACCATGGCGTCATCGTCACACTCAGCGACGGCGCGCTGGCTCATAAAGGGGTGTTTTAAAAACGCAGCGGGCATGGCGGCTTCCTATTTAACGCTGTCCAGCGCCTCAAAATAGCTTATAAGCAGGGCCCAGGACAAAATTGTACATGTGTTCGCTCTTCGAACTAAACGCTAGCTAGGTAGGCGTGAACTCACAAGCATCGACCTACTTAGGAAGGCAAGCTTGCGAATCAACATGAACTGATTTTTGCTCACCATCAAGGGGTCGCCTAGTCAGGACGCACGTAACGCAGCACCATATCGGTAACATGATCTTCTAATTTTTGCTGATTCTCTGGCGCGGCTTGGTGCCAATCAAAAATCCGCGAAAAGGTGTGCTGGTTCGAGACATTGAAAAAAGACAGGGCGCTAATCAGCCAGTGCAACTCCCGAGGATCCAGGCCTTCGCGAAAACACCCCTCCTCTACACCGCGTCTATAGACGTTGGTGAGTACATCAATCACCCCGGCATTGAGTGATTGAATCAACTCTGACTGCGCCAGAAAGCGGCCATGATGAATATTTTCGATCATTACCAGGCGAATAAAGTCAGGGTTTTTGGCGTGATGACAGAAGGTAAAACGCACCAGTCGGCTAAGTGCCTCGAGCGGGGCCAGGTGGTCAAGATCCAGCTCAGCCTCCTGCAGGCGCACTTTCTGATAGGCGGCTTCCAGGGAGTGCAGGTAGAGCGTCTCTTTATCATTAAAGTAGTAGTAAATCATGCGCTTGGAGGCGCGGGTTTTCTCGGCGATCTCATCGATCCGTGCCCCAGAGAGGCCTTTTTCTGAGAATTCGCGGCTAGCCACCGCAAGAATATCGGCGCGCACGGACTCGGGGTCATTTTTACGCCGTCGCCGCGCGGGAGGGGGGCTGGCCTGGGTCGAAGGGGCTGTCATAAAGCGTGCCTTTTATTGTCATGGTCGTCTTTTGTCTAGTATGCCACAGCTTGACTGAACGTACCATTTCGTACATTGTTGCTCGGGAAAGGATGGAAGAGCCAAGCACGCCAAGACTGAAGGTTTCTCCAGACCCCATGACAACGGCCCGACAAGAGGACAACAACAATGTCTCTACACCCACTGTTTGCACTAAAACAAACGTCCATGAAACGCACACTAGCAGCTGCTGTTGCCGCCACCACACTGGTTGCTGCAGCAGCTGCCTCCGCCCAGACGCTACGCTTCGCCCACGTTGACCCAGATGACTGGACCACCTCGAAAAAAGGCGCAGCCGGACAGGTGTTTAAAAACCTGGTGGAAGCTGAAACCGATCTCACCGTAGAGCTCTACCCCGCCGGAGCACTAGGTGGCGAAACCGAGCTGATTGAAGGCGCTCAGGATGGCACTATCAGCATTGCGATGGTCTCCGGCGCCTATGCCAATTTTTGCCCAGCGGTCGCCGTAACGGATATCCCCTACACCTTCCCGTCAGCACCAGTGGCGTGGCAAGTGATGGATGGCGAGTTTGGTACAGCATTGGCCGAGCACTGCTTGCAGGAGACCGGCCTACGCACACTGGCTTACGGCGAAACGGGCTTCCGCCACTTCACCAACTCCGTTCGCCCGATCAACACGCCTGAGGATATGGAAGGCCTGAAGTTCCGCGTTCAAACCATTCCACTCTACCTGGAAATGGTAGAAGGACTAGGTGCTGAGCCACAGGGTATTGCTTGGGGCGAAGTGCCAACGGCTCTTGCCACCGGCGTAGTCGATGGCCAGGAGAACCCGATCTCCGTGATCTACGGCAATAACTTCTATGAGTTTCAGGACTACCTCACGCTAGACCGCCACGTTTACGGCGTCGATCACCTGCTGATCAACGATGAGATATTCCAGTCGCTTACCGAAGAGGAACAAGCCGCGGTGAAGCGCGCCGCTGTGGTGGCGGGTACCACTGGCCGTGCTATCCAACAGTTCAACTCGGCAGAGGGGATCACCAAGCTGGAAGAAGAGGGTATGGAGATCACCCAGCCCAACGCTGAACAGATGGAGGCCTTCCGCGAAGCCGCCCAACCGCCGGTGCAGGCGTACCTGACCGAAGAGCTTGGCGATGACGCAGAGTGGATCGAGCGTCTCTCTTCCGCTGTGGAAGAGGCTTCCGCACGCTTCTAAACCCCGCCGAAACAAAGCGCTTGCGAGTGGGCCTTCGAAGGTTCACTCGCGACCCTGCGTGCCTGACTATCGATCGAAGGTGCTCTTATGTCTCCTCTTCTCGCCCGGTTACACCGCGGTCTGATCCTGTTCAATGGCAGCTTGGCAGGGCTTGCCATGGTGCTGATTTTTCTGCTGGTCGCAGGCAATGCCTTTGCGCGCTACACCTTTGGCGGCTCCATTACATGGGGGGAAGATACCGCCATCTACCTGATGATTTACGGCCTGATGTTTGGCATGTCCTGGGCGTACCTACAGGACAAGCACATCGGCTTTGACCTTATTCGACGCCTGCTGCCGACGCGCTGGGTGCGCTGGCAAGCCGTGGCTGTCGACCTGATNNNNGTGTCAGCCGTTGAATTCATCGCCGCGCGCGGAGGCCGCACCTCGTCAAGCACTGGGATGCCGATGTGGCTGTTTCAAGCCTCCATGCTCATCGGTGGCGGGCTGCTCAGTTTCTCTGCTCTGGTGATGGGCGCGCTGCGTCTGTGTGATCAGCATGGTGAGGAGTCATCATCATGATTTTTATACTGCTTTTAGCACTTGTACTACTTGGCGTACCGTTTGCCTTTGCCATTCTCGGCTCATTGACGGTGTTAATGAGTACCGGCGATTTGCCCTACCACATCCGTATCGTCTCGCAGCAGTTTTTCGGCGGCATGGAGTCCTTTCCACTGCTGGCGATACCACTGTTCATTCTGGCCGGCGAGCTGATGAACGAAGCGGGTATCACCCATCGAATTATTAACCTGGCCACCGCCATTGTTGGCCGCCTGAAAGCCGGACTGGCACACGTCAATATCTGGGCCTCGGTGATTTTTGCAGGTCTTTCCGGCTCGGCGATTGCCGATACCTCCGCACTTGGGCGGGTGTTTATACCGTCAATGGAGAAAGAGGGCTATCCCCGGGATTTTGCCGCTGCGCTCACCGCTGCCTCTTCGGTGATTGGCCCGATTATTCCGCCCAGTATTCCGGTGATTATCTATGCGCTGACGGTGTCGGGGGTGTCGGTACCGGGGCTGTTTTTGGCTGGTATCGTGCCGGGCTTTTTGCTGGCATTGGGGCTTTCCATCTACGTCTACTTTTTTGCCGGTGACCTTGGCGCCACCCAGTCAAAACAGCAGTCGCGCCGCCACGCCCTTCTCCACGGCCTGCTGCCCGCGCTGATGCCGGTGTTTGTGGTCGGTGCCATTCTTGCCGGTATCGTCACACCCACCGAAGCGGCGGCCTTTGCCGTGGTCTACGCGCTGCTTCTGGGTGTGGTGCTCTACCGCAATATCAAACTGGTTAATCTGCCCGCTATCTTCGCCCGGGCCATGCGCGATAGCGCGGTGATTATGGTCATCATGGGCGCGGTCGCTGCGGCAAACTGGGTGTTAACGTTCGAGCGCGTACCCAACATGCTCACCGAGTGGGCGCTGATGAGCATCGATACCCAGTGGACCTTCCTGATCGCCGTGATTCTGCTCCTGCTGGTGGTGGGACTGTTTTTAGAGGGTATAGCGGCCATCTTGGTGCTCGTGCCGATCCTCCACCCCATTGCCATGGCGCTGGGTATCGACCCGCTGCACTTCGGCATCGTGGTGATCTTCAATCTGATGATGGGGCTGATCACGCCACCCATGGGACTCTGCCTATTTGTCGCCGACTCCGTCTCCGGCGTGGGAATGGGGCCGATTATCCGCCGCATTCTGCCAATGCTGGGTGTGCAGTTTTTGATCCTGCTGCTGATTACTTTCGTACCAGCGCTGGTCACTTTCCTGCCGCGCTTGGCGGGTTACTGATGCTATTCAATATAAGGAGCGTGATGCCATGTACTCATCCATTGCCACGGTTTGCCTAAGCGGCTCGCTGGAAGAGAAGGTAGAAGCCATTGCTCAAGCCGGCTTTGAGGGGCTTGAGCTGTTTGAAAACGATTTAACGGCGTTCACCGGCACGCCGCGTGAAGCGGGTGAGTTGATTCGCGCCCGCGGCCTTAAGCTGGTCACACTTCAGCCGTTCCGTGATTTTGAAGGTCTGCAGGGGCGCGCACGGGAGCGGGCATTTGACCGCGCCGAGCACAAGTTCGACCTGATGGAGGAGCTGGGTACGGATCTGCTCATGGCGTGCAGTACCGTCCACCCTGATTCACTACCGGGGTTAAGCCGCGCCGCCGATGACTACCATGAGCTCGGAGAACGTGCCGCGCGGCGTAATTTGCGCGTGGCCTATGAGGCGCTGGCCTGGGGCCGCCATATTCACGACTACCGCGACAGCTGGGAAGTGGTGCGCCGTGCCGCCCACCCCAATGTCGGCCTGGTGTTGGACACCTTCCATATCTTCTCCCGCCAGACCGAGCTGGGCACCATTGGCCGCATTCCGGGGGATCGCATCTTTTTGGTGCAGACCGCCGATGCGCCGCGCCTCTCCATGGATCACCTATCGTGGAGCCGCCACTACCGCTGTTTCCCTGGCCAGGGCGAGCTGCAGATGGATAGCTTCATGGCCATGCTGGAAGAGACCCGTTACGACGGCCCGCTCTCCCACGAGATCTTTAACGATGTCTTCCGCATGGGCCACAGCGACCAGACGGCCCGGGATGGGCTGCGCTCCTACAACCTGCTGCGCAGCATGCAGGGCGACAGTGGTATTCCCGCGCCGCAGCCTATCGAGTCGGTCGCCTTTCTGGAGATCGCCGTTGAGCCTGCGGATTTAGCACCGCTACGCGCGTTGCTCAGTGCGTTGGGTATGGCCTGCGTGGGGCGCCACCACACGCTTAACGCCGAGCGCTGGGCCGCGGGCGACGTAAACCTGGTGCTCAACACCGACGCGAGTTTTACCGGCCGTGTGCCGGGGCGTGACGCTACCGCCATCACTGCCATTGGACTGCGCGTAGGCAACGCCTATGAAGCGTTCAAGCGGGCGGACAAACTGGGTTACGCCATCGTTGAGCCCGAAGAGGTGGGTGCCAGCCATCGCATGAGCGCACTGCGCAATGTGGATGGCAGCCTTTCCTATATCATTGACGACTCACAGCTAAGCCGCACCTGGGATCGCGAGTTCCCTGTCGATGTGCAGCCGGTTCCTCAGGGTGCATTGGTGGATATCGACCATATCAGCGTGGCGCTCTCCTACCACGACTACCTCTCGCTGATGCTGCAGTACCGCGCTATTTTCCAGCTGGCGCCCACGCCCTCCTTCGATGTCACCGATCCCCGCGGGCTGATCCAAAGCCAGGTGCTGCAGAACGACAATGGCCGCTTTCGTCTGGCGCTTAACGCCAGTGCCTCGCCGGACACCGCCAGCAACCGCTTTGTGCGCCAATACGGCGGTTCGGGGATTCATCATGTCGCCCTGCGCACCAACGCCATGCGCGACACCAGCGCTGCGCTGCAGCAGGCGGGCACGCCGGTACTGCCGATTCCCGGTAATTACTACCGCGACCTGGCCGCTCGCTTCGACCTACCGGCGCAAACCCTGCAATGGATGCAAGCGCACCACATCCTCTTTGATCAGGACAGCGACGGTGACTTCCATCAGTTGTATACCCAACCCGGCAGCAAGGCATTTTTCTTTGAACTGGTGCAGCGTGAAGGTTACCAAGGGCTGGGTGCACCAAACGCCTTTGTGCGCGTCACTGCACAGCAGCGCCTGGAAGCAGAAATTGATGGTATAGCTCAAGCAACGCCAAACCACGACTCGGGAGAGAGCCAAGCATGATCAAACTCGGACTGGTAGGCGAAGGCATTGCTAAATCGCAATCCCCCGATTTGCATGAGCGCCTGGGCGCGTCGCTGGGCGAGCCGGTACGCTACGATTTAGTCGATAGCCGAGGATCGACGGATTTTGATTTTCCCAGCGCGATACAAAGGTTGCGTGACGAGGGGTACCGGGGCACCAACGTTACTTTCCCCTTCAAAGAAAAAGCCGCACAGCTCGCCGATATCCGCGGCGAAGGCGTGCGACGGGTAGGCACCTCCAACACCCTACTGTTTGACGCTGAGGGGCTGCGCGCTGAAAACACCGATTACACCGGTTTTATTAGCGCCTACCGCCACTCTTTCGGCCGCCAGCCCGCGGGTGAGGTACTACTGATTGGCGCCGGTGGCGTTGGGCGTGCGGTGGCGTGTGCGCTGGGGGAGCTTGCCGTTAGCCACATCCGTATTCTCGAACATGATGCTTCCCGGGCAGAGAGCCTCAGCCGTGACCTTAATGCTATGGGCATTAATGCGACGTGCATCACATCAGAGCAGGCGCAGCGAGAACTGCCTCATTGGCAGGGCGTGGTCAACTGCTCCCCCATTGGTCACATCAACCATCCCGGCTGCCCCATCGATACCGCTGGGTTGGGCGCCCAGCATTGGGTCTTCGACGCAGTTTACATCCCCGCCCACACCGAGCTGTTAAACGCCGCCCACCAGGCGGGCGCCAAAACACTCTCGGGTGTTGATCTATTTGTGTTCCAGGGCGTGGATGCGTTTCGCTTTTTCACCGCCGATTGCATCGCCTCCGAACAGATCGATCCTCATGTGATACCGCTGCGTACGCATTATATCAAGCAACTTGTCTCGCCTTCTGCTCACTCCATGCCATGAAGCGCAAGAGAAATAGCGTACAATTATTCGTTATTCGAACTTAATCATTTGCCTTCATGCGCTAAGGGGCCGCCATGCTCGCTATACTTGGGATTACCACGCCCATATTCCTACTCATTAGCTTAGGGTATATAGCGAGATGGAGCGGCATTATCCAGCGCGAGCAGATGCAGGGGATGGGCGTCTTTGTGCTCTACTGCGCGTTGCCCGCGCTCGTTATTCGCGCACTCACCCAGCAGCCTCTCGAAGAGGTTTTCAAGCTCAACTATCTGGTGGCTTACGCGCTGGGCTCTATCGCCGTTTTCGGTGCGGGGTTACTGCTCTGCTTAAAACTACAGCGCCAACCACTCAACGCCAGCGCCATGCAGGCGCTCGGCATGGCGGCCGCCAATAGCGGCTTTGTGGGTTATCCCGTGGCCGCCATGGTCATCGGTTCGCCTGCGGCGGTTCTGTTAGCGCTCAATATGCTCATTGAAAACCTGCTGGTTATTCCCGCAGCACTGATTCTGGCCGAAATGGGTAACCACCAAGGTTCCAGCGTATGGAAAACGGTTAAGCAGACAGCCCTTAGCCTCATCAAAAACCCCGTATTGGTAGGCTTACTAACCGGCATCTTTCTGGCCGTTTCCGGCGTCAAGATTCCCGCGCCGCTGTTTAAAGCCATCGATATGCTCGCCGAAGCGGCGGGCCCAGCGGCGCTGTTTGTGATCGGCGGCGCGCTATTTGGCCTGCAGGTTAAAGGTATGGCGAGTGATGTTGGTCAGATCGTTGTCGGCAAACTGCTTATTCACCCGCTGGTCATTTTCATCGCCTTCTATTTTGTTCCAGACATTGATCCACTTTATATGGCAGGTGCATTGCTGTTTGCGGCCTCGCCAATGATCAGCATTTATCCACTGTTTGGCCAACGCTATGGCGTAGGCGGTATGAGTGCCGCCGCAATGCTGGTAGCCACTATTTCCTCATTTTTCACCCTCAGTCTGATTATCTGGCTGATGACACTGTCGGGTTTGCTGTCATTCTAAAAACGCTTTGCTTTTTAGATATGCACTAAAACACCAGGGCCTTTACCTTACCTGAAAGTAAGAAAAACAAGCAGCGAGTATATACCTATGAAACTATACGGTGGCCACCGGGGTCACTGGTGAGCCTATCGCGCCCGGTAGACGCAGTGGCGGTGCTGTTAGTAAGAACCGAGTGCGCCCTCGGCTATGTAACCACTCAGCGAGGCCCTTCAGATACCACAGCTCTGCCAGCGGCAGGCCAAGTTTAAATAGACAGTGATGGTGCAAGGGAAGCTTGGAGCAACAGTCTGGTGCCAATTCACGATCCAGGTTCTCTACGGCGTAATTATCCGCACAGATTGCCGCAATGCCGCTCTCGGTAATCCATTCCAGTAGAGCTTGGTCGCTACCGTCGAGCACTGCACCGGTATTTTTCAGCACATCAGGCTGCGGACTACCCTGCATGTCCAGCAGTGCTTCAGCGAATCCAGTGCGTAATACCAGCATATCTCCACGTTCAACCACCACATCCAGGTGCTCAAGCGCATCCATCAACGCGGCATACCCTACCAGCGTTCTTCCCCCACCGAACACCCTTACCAGATCCACTAACACGGCCCGGCCCTGCATGCCGTGTACCGCCAGTGTCTCGACACCCAGTCGCTGAGCATAAGAGTCATGCTGTTGGTGGGGTTTTTGGCTCAAGTTGAGGACATCTTGCTCAGCTAAAAAGCCGTTGTAATAGCGGCATTCCGGCTTACCGTCGTCGTCACCATCAAACAGAGCGCCTACGTGGGCGAGTGAGTCCCACTGGGTGGAGTACTGCAACGAGATGTGAACCTGATCATCACTGATAACGTCACGCAGGGTGGGGGTATGAGTAGCCAAAGGAAAATTGATGTATAGGTCATCACCGAGTGCCGTTGGCGACAGCCTCGGCGGCGAACGGCGAGGATTCAGCACCTTGCCACCAGGGATATCCAGTGGCAATGATAAACAGAACGTAATGCCTTCGTGGACTTCCTTGACGCCTTTGAGTACCTGCTCAGATCCGATAAGATTGACCCGCCCAAGCTGATCGTCGGAGCCGAAATCTCCCCAGTTGCTCCCTTCAGGACGCTTCTTCCAACGTGGCTGATTCATGGCGCATTTCCCTTAGCATGCTGGGTGGCAATATCGATGATGCACTGCAGACTTTCCCGTTCCTGGGCTTGGTGTTGCGCACGCGACTCGTCGCTCCAGCGGTAGAAACCTCGTCCTGACTTGGCACCTAGGCGCCCTTGAGCAACGTAGTCTTCAAGAAGTGCCGCAGGCTTATCGCGCGCATCAAGATCTGGGTAGAGGTAATGAGCGATATTGAGGTGGGTATCTAGCCCGTTGAGATCGCGCTGACACAGTGGGCCGTTTAACGCCATGCGTACACCGATGGAATACTGCACGATGTCGTCCAGTGCCTCGGGCTCTACAACGCCTCTCTCTAGCAGGGCGAGACACTCACGCATCACCGCATGCTGGATTCTGTTGGCGACGAAACCGGGCACACAGGTATTTAGAATCGCAGGGCGTTTTCCCAACTGCTTCAGCCAACGGCACGCCGTTTCTACTACCGACGCCGTGGTATGGCTACCGGGAACCACCTCGACTGCGGGAATGATGTCTGCTGGGTTGAAGAAATGAGTGCCTAAAAACCGTTGAGGTAAGCGCATGTTGGCGGCGATTTCATTGATCGGGATACCCGAGGTATTCGTCATGATGATGGTGCTATCGGCGACGCTGACCTCGATTTGGGCTATAACCTTCTGCTTGACCGCGACGTCTTCGGTCACGCTCTCGATCACAAAATCGGGACGCTGACCGACCGTTAACTCTGAGGCAAAGCCAACAGCAGCTGCGCTCTCTCCCATACTCAGGCGACTGGTTTCCAACACGTGTGGGTTGGTATCGACCACTATGACGTTGACACCCTGCGCCGCCATCAACTTAGCCAAGGTGGTGCCCATGGTACCAGCGCCCACCACTACGGCGTGTAATGCATCGTCCTGCATCAGCTTTCCTTACTATTTCACTTGCCTCGAGCCGTATTTACGTCGGCCCTAGACAAATGTCGAATTGAATAAAATCATTCGCGGGTTAACTATCACTGCAATAAACGAACTTATGTGCGCTATACGTACATAGTAGACAATGACAACCACGCCGACAATACGAGGCTGCTTCTAATGAATGCGCTGGCAAATTTCTTCACCCGGCTCGTCAATCGCTATATGCCCGACCCATTGGTCATTGCCATCTTCCTGACCATTCTCACCATGATTTTAGCGGTGCTCATGCAGGGTACTAGCCCGCTGAATGCGGTACGTTATTGGGGCGACGGATTCTGGGACTTGCTGGCGTTCAGCATGCAGATGACGATCATCCTTCTGGCGGGCTATATTCTGGCGAAGACTCCCTTGGTAGATGGTGCTCTCAACCGTATCGCTGCTCGTGTCAAAACGCCCTTCGTCGCTATTGTGGTTGCTACCTTGGTGGGGGGGATTGGTAGCTGGTTAAATTGGGGCTTTGGCCTCGTCATCGGCGGGATCGTCGCCCAGAAGCTGGCGCTCAACGTGAAAGGATTGCATTATCCTTTAGTGATCGCCGCTGCGTATTCGGGTTTTGCTCTTTACGGCATTGGCCTATCAGGCAGTGTGCCGCTATTAATCGCTACCGAAGGGCACTTCCTGCAAGATGCGATCGGGCTGATACCGCTAAGCGACACCATTTTTTCCCCTATTCTCTTGATCACCAGTGCCCTCATTCTTCTCACCTTGCCACTTTTCAATGCTTGGCTTCACCCTAAGAAAGCCGAGGATATCGTCGAAATCGATCCGGCTTCGGTAGCGGTGCCTACCGAACCCCCTCTTTCCAGTGGCGAAAAAATCACCATTGCCGAGCGTTTGAATCGTAGCCGGTTGGTGGGCATCGCTATTGGCTTGCTCGGCATGCTGTACATCGCGCTATACGCGTTGGACGGTGGCTCACTGAACCTTAATACCGTCAATTTCGCCTTCCTGTTCCTGGGTATCTTGCTATTTGCCTCGCCCTCCCATTACTTGGCCGCCTTGGCGGACGGGATTCGTATTGTCTCCGGTATCGTCGTGCAATACCCCTTCTACGCAGGGATCATGGGGATTCTGGTGAGCTCGGGCTTGGTGGTGTCATTCGCCAATATCTTTGTTGATATATCCAGCGCGCAAACGCTACCAATCTGGTCGTTCATTAGCGGTGGCATTATCAACCTGTTAGCCCCATCCGGTGGCGGCCAGTGGGCAGTTCAAGGCCCTGTCATGGTGCAAGCTGCCGCAGAGCTGGGCGCCTCTCAGGCAGCCACGGCGTTAGCAGTGCAGATTGGTGACCAGTGGACCAACATGGTTCAGCCGTTCTGGATCCTCCCGGTACTGGCCATCTCCGGCCTGAAGTTGCGCGATGTGATGGGCTACATGGTTCTCATCCTGATATATCTGGGAATTATCTACGGCAGTGCCATGCTGATCTGGGGCTACCTCGGTGCCTAACCACGCATATCAACACAGGATGTTTACATGCCTTTTCTGATTGAAACGTTCGACAAGCCCGACCGCCAGGCCCTGCGCCTGGAGGTACGTCCCGATCATCTGGATTACCTTGACGCCAACGCGAACCTCTTATTGGCTTGTGGCGCCAAGCTTTCTGACGACGGCGCCACGGCGTCAGGCGGCATTTACTTGGTCGATCTGGAGAGCCGCGAAGAGGCCGAACGCTTTATTCAAGCCGACCCATTACATCAGGCAAAGTTATTCGCCGAGGTTCACATTGTGCGCTGGCGGCAGGCCTACTTAAATCGGCAAAACACTTTATAACGTCATCAGATAGGAGCAATGCAATGCTGTTTCAAGTGGAAATGGTAGTGAAACTGCCACCGGACATACCGGCCGAGCAAGCAGCTGACATCAAGATGAAGGAGAAAGTCTACGCTCAGGAACTACAGCGGCAGGGCAAATGGCGCCACCTATGGCGAGTCGCTGGCAGTTACGCCAATGTAAGCATATTCGATGTCACTGATAACGCCGAGCTTCAAGACCTTATTAGCAGCTTACCCCTATTTCCTTACATGGATATCCAGGTAAAGCCTCTCTTGCCGTCACCCTTCTTCAATACGCGAGAATGATGCTTAATAGAAGGCCTTGCTAGCACTTCACGGTGCTTGATTGGTGCAGAGTTGCCCTACCGAAGAGAATGCCTACTCGACCTAAACACGCTAAGGATATCTGAATGAGTCAAGACGCTGCTCAACGCCACAATACTCAAAAACATGTTGCTGTTGTTACCGGCGGAGCTAGGAACATCGGTCAAGCGATCGCCTTACGCCTTCAGCAGGATGGTTATCAAGTCATTGTGGTGGATATCGTCGAGCCCGAAGCGAAATCTTTGCAAGCAGATGCGCGCCAGGTCGATCTTGCCGATGCCGATGCTACTCGATTGGTGATGACTGACATTGGCACGCGTTATTCGGTGACCCGGCTGGTCAATAATGTGGGTATTGTCGCGCCAGCATTGCTTGAGGAAGTACAGCTTGAAGACTTTGACAAATTAATGCACTTGAATGCGCGCTCAGCGCTGGTCTGCACACAGGCACTACTGCCCTCTATGAAGGCAAACGGGATGGGGCGCATCGTGCTGAATACAAGCCGTGTAGTATTGGGCAAAGAGGCACGCACTATCTACAGTGCCACGAAAGGCGCACTGCAATCCATGGCCCGAACGTGGGCGCTGGAGCTGGCTGAACACGGCATCACGGTCAACTGCGTTGCCCCTGGGCCTATCGCCACCAGCGCTTTCTGGCAGAACAACCCGCCCGATTCCGAACGCGCTCGCCGCATCATCGATAATATCCCGCTCCAGCGCATGGGTCAGCCTGAAGACGTGGCCCAAGCCGTCAGTTTCTTCTGCGACGAACGCAGCGGCTTTATCACTGGTCAGACCCTTTTCGTGTGCGGCGGTGTAACGGTCGGCTAGGCAAACCAACGGCTTATTTCACTACGCCCTTTTGGCGTAAGGTACTAATTTCCCCAGCGCCTTTGTGCAATAAGCGCTCCAACACGCTATCGGTATCTTCACCCAGTCGCGGTGGTGGCTTGTGATACTCCAGCGGGGTTCTGGAGTATTTGATCGGATTGGCCACGCTAATGGCGCCCAGCATCTCTATCCATTCATGGCTAGTACGACTCTGGGTAATCTGCACCATAAGCGGAACCAACTCGAGTCGATGTTTAACCCGCTCGGAGTTGGTGCTGAAACGGTGATCAACGGCTAGCTCGGATCGCCCCACTGCTTCACAGAAACGCTTGAACTGCCCATCGTTGCCGATCGCGATGATGACTTTTTCGCCGTCAGCGGTAGGGAATGGCTGGTAAGGCACCAGGTTGGGGTGATACTCACCGGTACGGGTTGGCGGGGTGCCACTGCAGAAGTAATTAAGCGCCTGATTGGCCAACCAACTTACCTGGACATCCAGCAACGCCATATCAATATATTGCCCTAGGCCGGTACTGTGCCGGTGATGCAACGCACCGAGGATAGCAATGGTGGCATTCATACCCGTGGTCAGGTCGGAGACGGCCATACCCACCCGCTGTGGCCCGGCACCGGGCTCACCGTCTGCCGCGCCGGTAATACTCACTAACCCAGCTTGTGCTTGGACCAGGTAGTCATAGCCCGCCATGGAGGCCATTGGCCCCGTCTGGCCAAAACCGGTGATGGAGCAGTAAATCAAACCCGGATTGATCGCCTCTAGGGTGGCGTAGTCAAGCCCCTTGCGCGCGAGTCCTCTGCTTTTAAAGTTCTCGACCAGAATGTCACTTTCAGTGGTTAACTCACGCACCAGCGCCTGCCCTTCTGGCTGACTGATATCGACAGTGGCCGAATATGCTTGCCACGATTGGCCGAAAGGTAGTAGGCCGACTCTCGAGTATCGCTGCCCTCTTTATCTTTTAACCAGGGCGGCCCCCAATGGCGCGTATCGTCACCAAGCAGCGGGTGCTCAATTTTAATCACTTCGGCGCCCATATCGGCCAGTACCTGCGTACACCAGGGGCCAGCCATTACACGGCTTAAATCCAGTACCCGCAGCCCTGTCAGTGGTCCCGCCATTGTACTTCTCCGAAGAACATCAAACTTTTTTTGATTTGGCGGCAGCATTGCGCGCTTCGCGACGCGCTGAAATAAAGCGGTAGAGTGCCAGGGAAATCGAGCCCACCGTTAAAGCAATGAAAACCCAGGTAATCGGGCCACGCACAAAGATCGAAAGATCGTTATGCCCGATCAGTAATGAACGGCGCAAGTTATCTTCAAACATCGGCCCAAGGATAAACCCGATCAAAAAGGGCGCTGCCGGTATCGCGGCACGATTAAAGATATAGCCCATGACGCCAAAGGCCAGCATCAACCACACGTCAAAGGTGTCGTTATTAACGGCGTAAGCGCCATAAACGCAGAACATCAATACGATAGGAAAGAGAACTGATTTAGGAATGTCGGCAATCAAAGAGAAGTACTTGATGGCCACATTGCCCACCAGCAGCAATACCACCGAGCTAAACATAATCCCCATAAACAGGGCATAGATCAGGGATAGGTTCTCTTGGAACATAATGGGACCAGGCGTAAGCCCATGAACCATAAAGGCACCAAGAATAATGGCCGTGATGACATCCCCTGGAATACCCAGCGATAACAAGGGAATCATCGTCGCCCCGGCGACACCGTTATTACCAGCCTCGGCGGCGGCAACACCCTCTACCTCGCCTTTGCCAAAGTTAGCCTTATTGGGGGATCGCCTGCGCGCATCACTATAGGAAATAAAGGCAGCCGCAGTAGCGCCGGTACCTGGGATTGCCCCAATAATCACGCCAATCAAACTGCCCCGCACAATGGTGGTCAGGCAGCGCTTCAGTTCGGAAAAGCTAAGCCCTGCACCGCTGGCCTTCGCCTTAATATGAGGAAGCGCTTTTTTGCGGTAGAACTCGATAATCTCGGGGATGGCGAACAGACCAATCAACAGCGGGATAAAGGAGATGCTGTCCATCAAGTTGTAGTTGCCAAAGGTAAACCGTTGAGAGCCGAAGACTTCATCCAGTCCTACCAGGGAAAGCAGAATACCCAATAGCGCAGCCATCAAGCCCTTGATCATAGAGCCGCTGGCCAAAGAGATGATGATGGTAAGCGAAAAACAGATCAGCCAGAAAAACTCTGGCGCACCAAAGTTCAGGGCAATTTTTGCCAAATAGGCAGCAAAAAAGATCAGAGCAATATTAGAGATGAAATCGGCGATGACCGACGAATAAAGAGCAGCCTTGAGTGCCTTCTTCGCATGCCCCTGTTGCGCCATGGGGTAGCCGTCCAGCAAGGTGCAGGCGGAGGCTGGTGAGCCGGGGGTTCTTATTAAAATGGCTGTAATTGAACCGCCGTACATTCCGCCTTTATAGATACCCACCAGCAGCAAGATAGCGGCGACAGGCTGCATAGAGAAGGTAAAGGGCAGCGCCAGCGCCACCGCCATCGTGGCAGTCAAGCCGGGAATCGACCCCACGACCACACCGATGACGACCCCCATAGCGATGGCCAGGAAGTTATCTAAACTAAAGAATATCTCTATGACTTCCGAAAAATTTTCCATAGATCACCCAGAAGAATAAGTAGCCAATCAGAAACCGATTGGCGATATCGGAAGCGGCACATTCATGACTTTTACAAATATGAATGTCACAGCGATAGGGAACACAAATGCCATGCTATAGACCCACCACGTGCGAACAGGGTGCGCCACAAAAAGCACCAGCGTCGCGAGAATGCCGGTAAACACCGCGCCCATTGATTCAAACAAAGCGACATATATCACCAGGGCGACCAGCATCAAGACAAAACGCCGTGTCGAACCCTTCTCAATATTTCGTTCATCCTCCTCACTGCTTCTGTCCAACAGGAAGCCTTGCAGGATGAGCAGAATAGAAAACAACAGTATCAGCCAGCCAACGATCCCCGGCAGCCAACGAGGCGACATCATGGGGTTTTGCAGAATGGGCGGTTCATTGATGTAGTTAGGCACTAGATAAAAGATCAGCCCAATGGAAAAGCAAAGCAGAATAATTCCCGCCACTACGTCACCTGGGTCTTTAACCCTGCGCTTAAAATCCGAGGTAGTCATCACTGCCTTCTCCAAAGAACCAAGAGATATAGAGCTAAGAGATATAGAACCAAGAGACATCGAAACAAGAGAGGCGAGGACGCTTGCCCTCGCCTCTCCGCTGGATCAAAGGCTGCCTTGCTTACTGGCTAATACCCGCCTGCTGGGCTACGTTTTCCCAACGCTCCAAGTCTTCAACAATGAACTGCTTGAACTCTTCACCCGACACTTGACCAGGCTCAGCGCCCAGTTGATCAGCGAAGTCCACAAACTCTTCACGTTCCATCACATTGGCCAGTGCATCTTGCATGACGCTTTGAGCTTCTTCTGGGAAAGAGTTGTGTGCAATCAGTCCGAACCAGGCAGTTGTGATGAACTGGTCAAGGTTGTATTCACCGATTTCTGACAGGGTCGGGACATCGGGCAGATACTCGGAGCGCTCGGCAGAGGTGACGGCCAGCGCCCGCAAATCGCCAGAACGTATGTGCGAAAGCACCGTCGGCATGTTCTCGAACGACACATCAACATCGCCGCCCAGCAACGCCGGAAGCGCCGCGCCACTGCCAGCAAAAGGCACCGCCGTAAGGTTTGTGTCAGTCAAGGTCTTGAACAGTTCACCAGACATGTGGATGGAGCTGCCCACGCCGCTGTGACTGAAGGTCATGCTTTCTTCTTTAGCCGCTTCTACGAACTCAATAACGCTTTCATAAGGGCTGTCTGCGGGGACCACCATCACGTTAGGTATGTCGACCATGTTTTGCAGGAAAACGAAATCTTCGATGGGGTCGTAGCTAAGATCTGGATAGATGGCAGCGCCAATGGTGTGCCCTGGCGAGGCCATCAAAATGGTGTGATCGGCATCACGCCCACCGCGAGCGAGACGTCCGGTTCCGACCGTAGAACCTGCGCCGGGGCGATTTTCTACAATGACATTAGTATCGAGTTCTTGCTGAAGAAGATCGGCAACGCGACGCGACAGTACATCGGTAGTGCCGCCAGGAGCGTAAGGCACTACCAAGCGCACATCATTAGTCGGCCACTCATCAGCGCTAACAGAAGTAACGGTAAGGCCAAGCGCCAGAGCGCTTCCACAAGCAGCCAGATATGCAGAACCAAGGAGTTTGTTCATTTTTCGTCCTATGCGTTGTTTAGCCATTATTATGCTTAATTATTGTTCGCAATACGTACATGTATTCGTAATTTGATCAGTGAGGTTACTTTGTTGCCAGCCTATTAAAAAACACAACTTTAGTAGCAGGGGGATCAAAAAACGTTTTAAGGGCCGCAGCATGCCATTGGAAAGGCTTTAAAGTGCACAAGTTCGCAATGCGAACATTTTTGCGTTAATCTTTTCTATCAAACGTTTAGGTAAGGGATGATAACAATGCAGGAAGAGATGTTGAGTGAAGATAGCCGTGATTTTGTAACAGCATTAGCTAGCGGCTTAGAGGTAATACAGGCATTCGATCACGAACACCCGCGTATGACATTAAGCGAAGTTGCGACACGGACAGGAATGAACAGAGCAAAGGCTAGGCGTTTCTTGCTCACTCTGCATGCACTGGGGTACGTGCGAAAACAGCAACGTTACTTTGAATTGGCGCCCCGCGTGCTCCAGCTCGGCTATGCCTTTTTATCGGCTAATAATTACCGAGATGTTATTCAGCAACATCTCGAAGACATTACCGCTGAAACCGGGGAGTCCTCATCGCTTGGCGTGCTAGATGGCAATGATGTCATCTACGTAGCCCGCTCGGCAGCAAAACATCGCTTGATGGCGATTACGCTTTCGGTGGGCACTCGGCTGCCAGCGGCTCATACCTCTATGGGGCGCATGCTGCTAGCTCAGCTCAGCGATACGGATCTTGATCACTTCCTAGCGTCGGTTGCTCTAGAGTCTTACACCGATAAAACGGTGACAGATGTTAGTGAGCTACGAAACCAGATAATAAAAGCGCGGCAGCAGGGCTATGCGATTTCTGATCAAGAGCTTGACTCCGGCTTGCGCTCCATTGCCGTTCCTGTCTATGACGCCAAGCAGCATTTAATGGGCGCAATCAATATCAGCACTAACGCTGCTCGGGTCGATCTTGATACGTTGATTAATGTTTACTTACCTGTTTTACAAAACAAAGTCGCTCAAGTAAGAGCGCATATCAATTAGCCTCTAACATCACTGCCTCTAGCGCAGCTCGATAGCCTTGAACCCCGAGGCCAGCAATGACTCCATTGGCGCGCAGCGAGACGTAGGAGTGATGGCGAAAGGCTTCGCGCTTGTGAACATTGGATAAATGCACCTCAATTACTTTGCCATCAAAGGCATTGAGGGCATCAAGAATGGCCACTGAGGTATGCGTGTAGGCAGCGGGATTGATAATAATCGCTTGGGTGCCATCCAGGCGTGCGGCGTGAATGGCGTCAATCAGTTCTCCTTCATGGTTGCTCTGCAGGCATGTGATATCCCAGTCGGCCATCACCGCTTTCTCCCGCAAGATGTTATTCACGTCGTCTAACGTCTCGTACCCATATATTTCTGGCTGACGGCTACCCAGCAAATTTAAGTTGGGGCCATGTAATACCAATACCTTTCCTTGACTCATAACTCTCTTCAACCTTCAGCGTTAGTGGGTAAATTGACGTAGCTACCTGTTCTATCACTTAAACCGCCAACTGCACCAGCGCCTGTTCAAGCGATGCTTGCTGGCGCTGGGCATACAGCTCGATTTCATCGATGACGGCTCTCCCCAGGGCCTGCTCAAATGCCTGCTGGCTTGCGCTGCTGGCGTAATGATCATGACTGCTTCCACCCAGGTTGGATTGAAAAATACCGGCCGCGCTCACGGGTAAGAAGTCTTCATAAATCATGGGGGTAACTCTCAGTGCGCCTTGCTTGATCAAGCTATCCACCTGCTCGACTGAGATCGGCACTTGCACAGGTACACCTTGAACCGCGTGGTAGTGGAAAAACGCTAACCCTTCACGGCGCAGTGTTTCATACGTATCAGGAAACGCTTTAAACACCTCAGATAAATGCGCTTGATGGGCGTCATTATTGGCTGCTGTGGGCGAGTTCTCTTTGGCCGCTGCTAGCAGGCGGTCATATAGCTCGCGCCCTTTACGCGTTAATGCAATCCCACGCTGCTCGATCTCACCAAAGCGGGCGGTGTGTTTACCCACAGCAGCGTCCGCGAAAGCGATCGTCTCCTCCAGTGCTTTGAAACTGGTTTGACGTAGGAGGATTGGGCAGTCCCGGCGTGGCGGGCCTTCAATAGTCGCTTTAGGGTCGATGCCAACGCTGGGCATGCGCCGTTGCACTTCATCAATGTCTAACGTGCGCGGCGTTAGGTGGTTAATATGCGGGCCACGGAAACAGACCACATCGGCAATTAAACGGTGTTCGGCATGCAAACGCTCGTAGGTAGCCAAGTCGACTGTGGCGTTGTCGTGCCAGCGGAACGTTTCCAACGCTTCCTGAACAAACTGCTTGGCGTCATCAGCGCTTAGGCCACCCTGCTGCTCAAAACGCTTGATAAGCGTTTTCACTTTGGCAGTGAAGATATCGCGGGCACTTAAAATTTCACTCGCCTGTTCTCTTAGCTCGGACTTTTCAATTAGCTCAAGGCGCAGTAGCGAGGTAAAGACACGAAAGGGGTTACGCTTGAGCGCACTATCCGCGACCGGCCGAAACGCGGTGGAATGTACCGGCACGCCTGCGGTCGATAAGTCGTAATACCCCACTGGCTCCATCCCCATGACCGCGAACATTCGCCGCAGCATAGCAAGCTCGCCTGGACTCCCCACGCGAATAGCGCCGTGGCGTTCAACGTTGATACGCGCCAGCTCATCGCTATTTTGCAATTCGTTATTCACCCCTGGGTTAGCGGCTAGCACCTCCTGGTTGACCGCCTCAACCAGCGCCAGCAAGGTGCCGTATTGCGGCACCTCCTGCTGATACATTGCCGACATCGCTTGGGAAAACTGGTCGCGGATTTCATCACTGCTAACGTAAGCTGAACACATGGCGCTATCCTGTTTGTAAACGGCTACTGCCAATAAAGGGCTATACCTACATAGTAGCGCTATCGGCGCCTTAACAGTTTCACTTTTTCCGCGCCTTGCTATACATATAAGCCATACAAAGGTCATATAAAAGCCGCCATTCGCGCTTAACGGGCAAGACTCTTAACCTGTTACATTAGCGCATGATCTTGTCGATGTAGGCTGGCACCCATGACGCTTCCTCTTTATCTAGGCTTGCCTATGTGGGCCAATCAAGATTGGCTGGGCAATCTTTATCCACGCCATGCCAAAACTGAGCTGCTCAGCGATTACGCGGCGGTGTTTTCCAGCGTTGAGGGCAACACTACCTTTTATAGCGGTACCCCAAAGCCGGACACCATTGCTGCCTGGGCGCGCCAGGCACCACCCCACTTTCGCTTTTGTTTTAAATTACCGGCCAGCGTAACCCACGATCAACGACTAACGCGGTTAGAGGAGGCTTGGGCATTCTTAGCGGCGCTAGAACCTCTGCACGACCGCCTTGGCCCCACCATGGTGCAACTACCACGGGATTTCGGCCCCCAAGAGCTTCCACAGCTTGAAGAGCTACTTGCCGCCTGGCCTGCCCATTTGCCTTGCGCGGTCGAGGTTCGCCACCCTGAGTTTTTCCACAAAGGGGCCGCCGAAATTGCCCTTAACCGCCTGTTGATAACTTATTCGGCCAACCGCGTGATGCTCGACGTGCGCCCGCTCTTCTCAACCCCGGCAAATGACCATTTGGGCTTGGCTCACGCCCAGCAAGAAAAGCCGAAACTCCCGCTACACGTGCTTTCCACGGCAAATTTTCCTGTCATTCGCTTCATTGGTCATATTGACAAAACGATTAATAGCGACTACTTCACCGCCTGGAAAGCCCGCCTAAAGCTGTGGATAAGTCAGGGGAAAACCCCTTTCTTATTTGTGCATACTGCGGACAACCGCGAGTCTCCCCACATGGCCCGCTTACTCTATAACGCACTAGGAGAAGTGACGCCATTACCCGCTCTTGGACCCTTCGCGGGTGAAAAGCAAAGCCAACTGTTTTAACCCACCTTTTTAGGTCAGCTAACTGGCATGCTTGCGGTCGATCAGATAAATTGCGCTTACTTTCGGAAAAGTACGCTGGCAATGACTCAATTTTCCGAAAACTAGCGTGCTCAACACGCAGTGACTTACACAACAATCGACTTAATGGGTGATGTATGGCGAAGCTTGCGCATGCGCAGTGGTCATCGCGAATGACCTTTGTGCTGGCCGCCGCTGGTTCAGCGGTGGGTCTAGGGAATATCTGGAAATTTCCGTATATGGTGGGTGAAAGCGGCGGCGCTGCTTTCGTATTTGTGTATTTGCTCTGTATCGCGCTAATCGGCTTGCCCATTCTTGTCTCTGAGTGGCTATTGGGGCGGCGCGGCCAGAAGAACCCCGCCAGCACCATGTCAGAACTGGCGCGCACGGCGAAAAAGCCCAAAGCCTGGGCCATCGTGGGCATTAGCGGCATTGTCGGGGCCTTCTTGATTCTGTCGTTTTACAGCGTGATTGGCGGGTGGTCGCTCTACTACACCGTCAACTCGGTGAGCGGGGCTTTTAGCGGTCAAGATGCCGATGGCATTGGCGCGCTATTTAATGGCATGTTGAGTAACCCTGGGTTGCTGCTGCTGGGCCACTCCGTGTTTATGCTGCTGGTCATTGGGATTGTCGCCCGCGGCGTTACCAAAGGCCTTGAAGGCGCTGTTCGCATTCTGATGCCAGTCCTCGCACTGCTGTTGGTCGTGCTGATTGGTTACGGCATGACAACCGGCCACTTTGGCGAGGCGTTGACGTATATGTTCAACCCGGACTGGAGCAAGCTCACAGCAGAAACCGTGCTAGCCGCCTTGGGCCACGCCTTCTTCACCCTCTCACTGGGTATGGGCATCATGATGGCTTACGGTTCTTATCTGGGCAAAGAGATCGATCTGCTGCAAACCGCCCGCACGGTCATCATCATGGATACCATCATCGCTTTAGGCGCGGGTTTAGCCATTTTCCCGATCGTGTTTGCTAATAATCTGGATGTCGCTTCAGGCCCAGGGCTGATTTTCGTCACCCTACCGCTNNCTTTGGCAATATTGATGGTGGTTTACTTTTAGGTTTGATGTTCTTTTTGCTGCTGACGTTTGCGGCATTAACGTCGGCCATTTCACTGCTTGAGCCCGTGGTGGAATTCATTGAAGAGCGCACGCCGCTAAGCCGTGTCATGGCTACCGTTGTGGCCGGTGTGGGTGCTTGGCTACTGGGTATTGCAGCGCTACTGTCATTCAACGTGTGGAGCGAGCCGCTGCTGTTTGGACTGGGCGTGTTTGACTTGCTGGATACGCTGACCAGCAAAATAATGCTGCCGCTGACGGGGCTGGGTGCGATCCTATTCACCGCTTGGTGCCTGGAGCGCAGCAGTGTGGAAGACGAACTTGGTCTTTCAGCGACCGGCAAGAGCGTATGGAACATCATCGCGCGCTATGTAGCGCCCGCTGGCGTTATTGCCGTGTTCGTAACAGGGCTAATCTAAGCTGAGCCACCAAGGCCCTGCTAACTAACCGGCAGGGCAGCGTGGTTCTGCGCAGATAATAGTTGCGCCCCTAACCTCCTGGCATCCTAAAACTTAGTGCAACTCGCTCTCTTGCCGATCTTCATCGGGCAAGGGGGCGATATCCCGCGATAACTTTTGAAACTCACGATGAAGCTCAATACCTCGCCGCGCTCTTAAGCTGCGTTGGGCAGCGCTGCGCTGGCGCTGAGCATGCTCATCGACTTCCATACTCATAAAGATGTCGAGCAATTCGCTTTTAACCGAGGTGATTCGTTCGACGTTTCTCATAATCGACGTTCCTCCAGATGAATATGCCTTCGTCCACCTGCATCCGTGACGACTGTTATGATGCAGTGCGGCACTTCAATTATTACTATAACCTACTTGACAAAATGATGACCAATCTTAAAAAAACTGACTAACGGCCTTAAACGCTGTTGGATCGCTGCCTAATAGTACGTGGCCCTATGGGCTCATTGAGGCATACTGTCATTATCGCATTGAAGCAATACGAAGCATCATAGTGAGCAGATAGGCAGAAACGATCGTTTAAAACGATTGTATATTGGCGTACTGTTAACTACCTGTTGGTTGAGCACCCAAGGAGCTGAACGTGAGTCGCGCCCTGTTCGATGAAATGAGACGCCGCATGGAGCACTTTCGACGCTCCGAGCAAAAAGTGGCGCGGTTTGTACTGCGCAACCCCGAGGAGGTCATCCACATGCGCATTGTGGATCTGGCCACCGAAGCCACCGTTAGCGAACCTACCGTGGTGCGCTTTTGTCGCGCGCTGGGCTGCAATGGCTTTCAGGATTTCAAGCTACAGCTGGCGCAAATGCTGGCCAGCGGCAGTCAGTTCGCGCAGTTCTCCATGAACGACAGCGACTCGGTCGCTGAATTTTCCCACAGCATCTTCGACTCGACCGTGGGTACACTGCTCTCGGTTCGTGACCGGCTGGATAACGATGCCCTGGGCCGTGCGGTAAACGCCCTGGCGATGGCCAACCGGGTCGAGTTCTATGGCTTTGGGGCTTCCGGCGCAGTGGCCTTTGATGCCCAGCACAAGTTTTTTCGCCTGCAGATCTCCACTTCTGCCTACGCCGACCCACATATGCAGAATATGTCGGCAGTGACCTTGAACGATGGCGATGTGGTGGTGGCAATTTCACAAACCGGCCGTACCAAAGCGCTAGTCGCCAGCGTACGCCTGGCTCGCGAAGCGGGCGCGACAGTCATTGGCCTCTGCCCCAGCGGCTCGCCACTCGCCGAAGAGGTCAGCCTGCCGCTGTATATCGATGTCCATGAAGACACCGAAATCTACACCCCACTTAGCTCACGCATTGCCCATCTGGTGCTGATTGACGTACTTGCCGTGGGTGTGGCCAAAACCCGCGGTCCGAAACTCGCCGAACAGCTCAAAGCGGTTAAAAAGAGCCTTAATACGCTGCGTTTTCCTGAAGACCCCTAATCGTTAACCTGTATACACAGCCAGTTCGCTGGCTGTGCTAGACTAGCCGCCTATTTTTTGATCCGGCAGCGGCTACTATGGACGACGTCACGGCGATTCTCGATCAGCTCAACTCCGCCCAGCGCGAAGCAGTGAGCGCCCCCCAAGGTAATCTGTTGGTGCTTGCGGGCGCAGGCTCTGGCAAAACCCGCGTGCTGGTTCATCGCATCGCTTGGCTAATGCAGGCCGAAGGGTTGTCTCCCTACGCGCTGCTGGCGGTCACCTTTACCAATAAAGCCGCCAAAGAGATGCGTACCCGCCTTGAGGCGCTGCTGAGCATCTCGATGCGCCATGTGTGGGTAGGCACCTTTCACTCCATCGCCCACCGCCTGCTGCGCACCCATTGGCAGGACGCCAAGCTGCCACAACACTTCCAGATTATCGATTCTGACGATCAGCTACGTCTGGTCAAACGGCTGCTGAAAGATTACTCCATCGACGACGAACGCTACCCACCCCGCCAAGTGCAGCACTTTATCTCCGGCTGCAAAGAGGAGGGACTGCGCCCGCACCAGGTCAATGTTGATGGCGATGCGTACATGGGCCAGATGGTTGAGCTCTACGAGCGCTACCAGCTCACCTGCGAGCGCGGCGGCCTGGTTGATTTTGGTGAACTGCTGCTGCGAAGCCTGGAGCTACTACGCGACAACCCGGCGCTGTTAAACCACTACCAGGAGCGCTTTGGTCACGTACTGGTAGATGAGTTTCAAGATACCAATACCCTGCAATACGCTTGGCTAAAACTGCTCACCGGCATGAAGACGCCGATGACGGCGGTGGGTGATGACGACCAGTCGATCTACGGCTGGCGCGGGGCCAAGGTGGAGAATATCAGCCGCTTTGAGCAAGAGTTTCCGCAAACCCACACCGTGCGGCTTGAACAGAACTATCGCTCCACCAGCGCCATCCTGGAAGCCGCCAATACGCTAATCAGCCACAACAGCGAGCGAATGGGTAAAAACCTGTGGACTGACGGCATCGAAGGCGAACCGATCTCAATTTACGCCGGGTTTAACGACCTGGAAGAAGCGCGCTATATCGTCGATACCATCAAGGAAAAGGTCGACGAAGGCTTTAACCGCCGCGATATTGCCATTCTCTACCGCTCAAACGCCCAGTCGCGGCTGCTGGAAGAGACGCTGATTCGCCAAGGCATGCCCTACCGTATTTACGGCGGCCACCGCTTCTACGAGCGCCTGGAAATCAAGAATGCCCTGGCCTACCTTCGCCTGATGCTCAACCGCGACGACGATGCCTCCCTGGAGCGGGTCATTAACGTACCCACCCGCGGCATCGGCACGCGTACGGTGGAGATTGTCCGTCTGCGCGCTCGGGAACAAGGCATCCCTCTCTGGCAGGCGCTCCACGATGCTATTAACGAAGGTACCTTGAAAGGACGCGCGGCCAATGCCGTGCAAACCTTCGCCAACCTAATTGAGCAGCTCGATAACGATGCCTCTGGTATGGCGCTGCACGAAATTATCGATCACGTCACGATACACACGGGTCTGATAGAGCATCACAAAAGTGAGCGCGGAGAGAAAGGCCAGGCGCGGGTCGAGAACCTGGAAGAGCTGGTTAACGCTGCCCGCGCCTTTACCCAAGGCGATGTCTTTGAAGCGCCTGAAGCGGGCGAAGGCATGGCGGCGCTGGAAGCGTTTCTCTCAGAAGCCGCTCTTAACGCTGGTGACCACGAAGCCGAAGAGTTTGAGGATAGCGTGCAGCTGATGACGCTGCACTCCGCTAAAGGCCTGGAGTTCCCGGTGGTGTTTATTGCCGGTGTCGAGGAGGGGCTATTTCCGCATAAGATGTCTCTGGAAGAGCCGGGCAGGCTCGAAGAGGAGCGCCGGCTGTGTTACGTCGGCGTTACCCGCGCCATGCAGAAACTCTATCTAACCCATGCCGAAACCCGACGCTTGCATGGTAAAGAGGTGTTCCCACGGCCATCACGCTTTTTGCGCGAGCTACCGCCGCACCTACTCGAAGAAGTCCGCCTGCGGGGGCATATTTCACGCCCGGTTACCGCGTCACGTACTTCCTTTGCCCAGCAAAGCATCAAAAGCGACGGCGACATACCCAGCCTGCACGTTGGCCAAGGGGTTGAGCATCCGGTGTTCGGCGAAGGGATTATTCTTAACGCGGAAGGCGAAGGTGCCCGCGCCCGGGTACAGGTCAGCTTTGAAGGCGAAGGGGTCAAATGGCTGGTACTTGGCTTTGCTAAGCTAACGCCACTGTAGCGATAAGTTCGCTCCCCCCATTTTGCAAGCGCCCAGGCGCCGTATAGAGGTCACTATGAAACAACGCTTAAAACGGCTATTTCCAGAAGTGTCTAATGGTTGGCAGGCGCTCAGCGGCTACCAGCGTTTTGAACGCTTAGTTTCGATGGTACTGACCCTCGCCATTGGCGGCGCTGTGCTGGTCGCCATGTACTATCTAGTCATTCATGTAGTGCAGCTGTTGTTTATTCAAAGCCGCGACCCCTTTGACTACCGCGTGTTTCAAGCCTTGTTCGACATGATTCTTACCGTCTTGATTGCCATGGAGTTCAACAACTCCATCATCCGCACAATGACCAGCGGGAAAGGCTTTATTCACGTTGAAATCGTCGTCCTGATTGCCATTATGGCGCTGGTGCGCAAGTTTATGGTGCTGGATATGGAAGTCATCGACCCCTGGCAAATTGGCGCACTTTCGCTTGCAGTCTTGGCGTTAGGCGGCTGCTATTGGCTGGTGCGCCACGGCAACAGCATGAAAGACGTTGCAGATGATTAATCAGGCTTGCGGGCTAAATTCGCTATAAAGCATACTAACAAGCGGACCCGGCGCCCTCAGCGCCCTATAACAACAGTATGATTACTTTTGGAGTTTTGCTCACATGCAACGCCGTAACTTTCTCAAAACCGTTGGCCTAGGTGCCGCCGGTGTCGCTGCTGCCCCTTTTGTAACCCCCTCTAGCGCGCGTGCTCAAGAGACCTATACCTGGGACATGGTCACTTCGTGGCCAAAAAACTTTCCGGCCCTGGGCACCGGTGCGAATGATTTTGCCCGCCGGGTGGAGCAGCTTTCCAACGGCCGTATGCAGATTCGTGTACATGGCGCGGGTGAACTGGTACCTGCCCTGGAAGTATTTGATGCCGTGGCTGCCGGTACCGCTGAAATGGGCCACTCTGCCTCTTACTACTGGCGCGGCAAAGTGGCTGCCTCGCAGTTCTTTACTGCCGTACCGTTCGGCATGAACACCACAGAAATGAACGCCTGGTTGTACCATGGTGGCGGCCAGGAGCTTTGGGATGAGATCTACGCCAATCACAACCTGAAGCCATTTGCCGTGGGCAACACCGGCACGCAAATGGCAGGCTGGTTCAAAAAAGAGATCAACTCGCTAGACGATATGCAGGGGCTGAAACTACGCCTTCCGGGCCTAGCAGGCGAAGCGATGAACGGCATCGGCGTGAGCACCGTCAACATCGCCGGCTCAGAGATTTTCACTTCGCTGCAGACAGGCGCATTGGATGCCGCTGACTGGGTAGGCCCTTATAACGATCTGGCCTTTGGCCTGCACCAAGTGGCTGACTACTACTACACCTCGGTGTGGAACGAGCCAACGGCTGTGCTGGAAGGCACGATCAACCTGGATGCCTGGAATGCGCTCCCTGAAGATCTGCAGGACGTCATTCGCGAAGCCGCCCGCGCGTCTAATCTGGCAATGATTAGTGAATTCGCCTTCCGTAATGCCCAGGCGTTGGAAGCACTGGTCGATGAGCATGGCGTTCAACTGCGCACCTTCCCAGAAGACGTCATGGCGGCACTTTACACCTCGTCACAGGAAGCCATTCAGCGCCAGGTAGACAACGATGAAGAGTCTCGCCGCGTGTATGAGTCTTATTCGTCTTTCCAGAAACTGCTGCGTCCGTTTAGCGACGTCGGCGAATACGCCTATCTCAAGAGCCGCGATAACGTCGCAGGTTAATGAGCCGCTAGACAAGTAAACGACAAGCACGACAAAAGGGCGCCCTAAGCGCCCTTTTGCTATTGTAAGTCAGCTCTTTTGAAGTGAACTAGTCGCTATGCACTGCTCGAATGCGCCCATTATCGTCCAGCGCAACCATCACAAAGCGCGCCTCGGTAACTTTTTGGCGCTCCTCTATGCGTTGCCCATGGGGAGGACGCACCCAGACCTCCACATCAATCTTGATCGAGCTATGACCGATTTCTTGCACCTGGGTGTAAACGCTGACCATTGAGCCAACGCGCACCGGGCTTAAAAAGTCCATGGCTTCAATCGCGACGGTCGCCGTACGACCTCCCGCTTCACGCCCGGCCGCCAGCTCAGCCGCTTGATCCATTTGATTGACCAGCCATCCACCGGGTATATCACCATAAAAATTGGTATCTTGGCGGGAAGCCAGTAATTTTAACGTTAGTTGGCCTTGGGGAGCAGGTACGTCGTCCAAATCGGTTTCCAAAAGAGTCATGAGTTAGTCGCTTAGTCAGTTTATTGTTGTAAACGTTGCAGAGTGGCACGTTGTTTATGCATGTTGCTGCATCGCAACACAAAGGAATGGATTTAGTTAACCATAAGAGGACGCTCGTTTGAATACTCGTTTGACGACTCTTTGCATTAATAGGGGGTTAGCTTCCGCCGTTCGTCGCACCGTACTGAGCGGGGTGGCGTTTATACTGATGCTGATAACGCCCCTGACCTGGGGGCAGCAGCCAGCAGTGATTAGCGGCACCTTGGGCGCAGTGGGCTCCGATACTATGGCGGAGTTAATGCTACGCTGGGGAGAAACCCTCACCACCCGCTATCCTGACGTAAAGCTGCAGTTTCAAGCAAGTGGTTCGGCCAGTGCGCCCACGGCGCTGATGGCTGGTACCACCCGGCTTGGCCCGATGTCTCGTCCGATGACCAGCGAAGAGCGTGATAACTTTATTGAGCGCTATGGCTACCCACCGCTGGAATTAAAAGTTGCCCGTGACGCACTGATTGTGGTCGTACACCGCCATAACCCCTTGCGCGCTCTGACCCGCCAGCAGGTTGATGCGATCTTCTCAACCTCTCTGGCCTGCGGTGGCGAAACGCCGATCAGGCGCTGGGAGCAGCTATCGGCAACCCGTGACTGGTCATTTGGCAGCATTGCGCTGCATGGGCGTAACCTTGCCTCGGGCACCCATGGGCTATTTCAACAGCGGGCGTTATGTGGCGGTTTTTTTCGCAACGACATTAGCGAGCACCCCGGCTCATCGGCAGTGGTCGCGGCCGTCGGCGAATCTGCCAATGCGATGGGCTATGCGGGGCTTAACCACCTCACCCCAGCCGTGCATGCATTGAGTCTGTATAACGATGATGGCATTGCGATACCGCCCAATGAAGCGGCGATACAGGGCGGTGACTACCCACTGTCGCGCTATCTTTACCTCTATGTGAACCTACCGCCGGGGGAGACCTTACCCCCCGCCGAGCAGGCACTGCTCAAGTTGATTATGTCCGATGAGGGCCAGCAGATTGCACGCGCATCCGGCTTTGTACCATTAACCTCCAGTGTCCTTGGCGCACAACAGAGGTGGTAAACCACTGTCATCTAACTGACACATAATTGTCTTAGGGTAGGGATCCTGTCTATGCACTGTTTTTCAACACATCCTGGTTTTTCACTACCTATTGGTCAGCGCTATGATCACCTCGGTTTTGCCATGATATCCACATGACCCTACCTCGGTTAACCTCTTCTCGACAGCCGATTAGGCTATTGCAAGACCGCATGGCCACCGGTTTAATCACCGCTGGCGGCATAGGCGTGCTGTTGGCAATCCTGGCTATTGGTGTCTTTTTAGTGTGGGAAACCCTGCCGCTGCTGGCGATTGGCGATACCTTAGCGCTGGCTAAGCTCTCCCCTCTGGCGTGGGGCACGCTCAAAGCCGCATTAGCCGCACTGCTGTTCGCCATTCCCGTGGCCATGGGGGCCGCCATCTACTCTGCGCTGTTTATGTCAGCGCGCCTGCGCTCGCGGATCAAGCCCGCGCTCGAAATGATGGAGGCGATCCCCGGTGTGGTGGTGGGCTTTATTGCCGGGCTTATTTTGGCACCTTGGGTAGAACGCCACCTCGCCAGCGCTTTGGTGCTGATCATTTGGCTGCCGCTTAGCGCAGCGCTTGCCGGCTTACTCTGGCAGCGGGCCAAAACACGCCTACGCCGACACTTACCGCTCTCCTGGGCAGGTCTCTGGCTTGTTCCCTGGCTCGCTGTAATGGTGGCGCTAGCACTATGGCTCGCGCCCTGGATGGAGCAGCAGTGGTTCGACGGTGATCTACGCCAGTTACTCGACCAGCGCTACGGTATGGATTACGCCACACGTAACGCGCTGATTGTCGGCCTTGCCATGGGCTTTGCCGTTATCCCCAGTATCTATTCACTGGCAGAAGACGCGCTCGCCG